>ENA-UPWK01000004-UPWK01000004.1-human-gut-metagenome-genome-assembly--contig:-NODE-4-length-291140-cov-17.287247_pt1 | contig 291140 bp, 247 predicted proteins | sample MGYA00250048_ERZ773373 | MGnify/ENA primary metagenome ERZ773373 (study PRJEB29103, sample SAMN06112059) | human gut metagenome | biome: human gut; feature: ankylosing spondylitis patient; material... | reverse complement strand
ACGAATATACTGTATTACTACCGCACTTTGTCTTGTGCTTTGCATCGCACTTTGCATTGCATTTGCTGCCGTATGCAGCAAAGCGGAAAATAGCAAAGCCGTATTGCCGGAGGTGCGAAACAACGGCACAGCAATCCAATGGAGAGATACCGCCGAAGAGGAATGGCACGATCTTGTAGCTCTTGACACGCTCAGAGGTGCTGTCGGAGAAAACGGCAAGGACGGATCCAACGGTAAGAACGGTGCTGACGGAAAGAACGGCACTGACGGAAAGAACGGTCTTGACGGCAAAGACGGTACTGACGGAAAAGACGGTGCTGACGGTAAAAACGGTACTGACGGTAAAAACGGTACTGACGGCAAAGACGGTCTTGACGGCAAAGACGGTACTGACGGAAAAAACGGTACTAATGGAAAGAACGCTCTTAACGGCAAAGACGGTACTGACGGAAAAGACGGTATTGACGGTAAAAACGGCATTGACGGCAAAGACGGTGCTGACGGAAAAGACGGTCTTGACGGAAAAAACGGTCTTAACGGCAAAGACGGTACTGACGGTAAAGACGGTCTTGACGGCAAAAACATAGAGGTACAAAGAACAACAGAATATATACAGTGGCGCTATGAAGGAGAAAATTGGCAAAACCTTGTTGCCATTTCCGATATAAAAGGACCCGCAGGGCAGAACGGTAAAGACGGAGCAAACGGAAAAACACCCGAGTTCCGTGTAAATGAAAACAATCTTCAATGGCGTTATGTCAGCGATGAAATATGGTTAAATCTTTACGATCTTTCAAATTTGAAAGGTCTTGACGGAAAAGACGGAATCGACGGAAAGAACGGTGTCGATGGTATTGACGGCAAAAACGGCGATACGCCGTTCATCGGTGAAAACGGCAACTGGTGGCTCGGAGTGACCGACATTGGCGTAAAAGCCGCAGGTGTTGACGGTGAAAAAGGCGACAAGGGAGATAAAGGAGATGCCGGACAGAACGGTAAGGACGGAGCAAACGGAAAAACACCTGAGTTCCGTGTAAATGAAAATAACCTACAGTGGCGTTATGTCGGCGATGAAATATGGCTTAACCTTTACGATCTTTCAATTTTGAAAGGTCTTGACGGCACAGACGGTAAGGACGGTATAAACGGCAAAGACGGTGTTGACGGTAAAGACGGTGCCGATGGTAAGGACGGAGCAAACGGTCAAAACGGCGCTGACGGCAAAGACGGCAACACCCCGTTCATCGGTGAAAACGGCAACTGGTGGATTGGAACGACCGATACGGGAGTGAAAGCCACAGGTGTTGACGGTGAAAAAGGAGACAAAGGAGACACCGGCGAAAAAGGCGAAAAGGGTGACAAAGGAGATAAAGGCGACAAGGGTGACGCAGGTCAGAACGGCAGCTGTTCGGGGTATTTTTACGGAGAGGCAAACGCTCCGAGGACAGTACTGAATAACAGTCGTGTCTATATTTCTGTCTACGAAAAAATAAACAAGGGCGGCTTGATTTCATCCTACAGAAATAATATTACACTCAAAAAAGGACATATTTACAATGTCTGCTTAAGCGGTTCTCTCGAAGTTGGTTCAAACGAATTTAACAACAGCGGCAATTACTCTATTCAGATGACAGACGGTTATGATGATGATCTGTGCAGGGAGCTTACACGAATAAAAAGGGACGGGGCAAAAATACCGTATACCAATGATCAACATTCCTTTAATTTCAACAGAATGTATGATGCGTCAAATAAAGATATTACATTGCAGTTGAGTTTTGAAAATTCGGCATACAATACTTATCTCGGTGGCTTCAGAGGTACTATTACAATAACTGCTCTTGATTAAATTTATATAACGGAGGTGGCGAAAAATGAAAAAACGAATACTTAGTATCTTGCTGACTTTATGCATGATGCTCTGCCTTACGCCGATAAGCGTATTTGCCGAGGAGGTTGGGACAGAGGGCTCTGCTGCGATACAGCTTGGTGCAGATGCACTAAGTGTGTTAAGTAAAAATGTAAACACAGCGACCGCACCGACTGTGTATTTCGGGCAAAACCATGAAAATAATCCCGCTGCATGGCGAGTTATCGGCTATGACGGAAGCGGTGTTACAAGCTCACAGGGGGATATTACCCTGCTTGCGGCAGGCGCTATGGGAGTTATACCATTTGTCGATACCATATTAAACAACGAATACGCACCGAGTAATTTGAAAACCGCGATAGATGCGCTTGCGGAAAAGCTGACGACAGAAGAAAATGCTGCCGTAAAGAAACGGGCGCTTACAAGCGGAAGTTACGACGGAGAGAATACCGACTGTGTAGCGGGAGGGCAGGTGGATAACGCTGTATTCTGGCCACTTTCCGCAAAAGAGGCTATTGCTGTAAACAACGATCTGCGTGCCTTGGAGCCTGCACATCCGAATTGGGTGACAACCGCTTGGTGGCTGCGCTCCCCCGGCTCCGATAAATATCATCTCGCCGTCGTGCGTAGTGATGGTTCTGTCCAATACTCTGGGCACACTATCCTCATTTTCAATAATCATCGGACTGTTCGTCCCGCTTTTAACTTAAATCTGAACTCTGTCCTTTTTGCATCTGCCGCTGTGGGCGGAAAGCCTGACGGAGGATTGACCGAAGTTTCCGAATACAGCGGAAACGAGTGGAAGCTGACGCTTTTAGATAGTAGACGCAATTTTGCCGTAACGGAAAAAACTGCCGACGGCTACCCCAACGATACCATTATGCTGAATTACAGCGGAGCGACCATAGGGAAAAATGAATATATCTCTGTCATCCTGGCGGATAACAACGGCGCACAGTATTACGGTAGAGTAGCACAGCCTACTGCCGAAAGCGGAACGGTTGAAATCAAAATCCCGTCTGACATTGCACCGGGCGACTATACCCTGAAAGTATTCAATGAACAGTATAACGGCGATTATAATACCGATTATGCAAGTAATTTCACAGACATTGCGCTGACGATAGAAAATCGGCCTGAGCAGTTTACCCTCGCCTCGGGTGGCAGATACTATTTTGACCTTTCGGCAATGGATATTCCCGGAACGGTAAACAGCAATCTACCTGACAGCACACTGCATTATGTGCCTTTTACCTATGCAGGCACGGTGGACGCCTATGTGCTGAAACCGGCATCCAACCATGTAGAAGATTCCTCCGAGCAGGCCTCTGTGACCAAAGACAAGAACGCACAGTACGGATATGCTTACGAGCACAGTCTGTTCATTGCCGACTACAGGGTTACTACCAACATCAGCTGGATCGACCTGAACAATGCAGGTTTCATTTTCGGTAAAACCAACACTGCGGGCGGTATAAACTACACCCTTCGCGCACCCACAATGGGCAGTATCTATAAGAGTCCTATGCGCGGAGCTCCTGCCAACAACGAGTGGGATCAGATCCTCGCCAAGAACTCCGATTTCATAAAGGAGCTGGATAACAATCGTAATATCTCCCTTTTCTGGGGGCAGGACACCTCCCGTTCTTACGATTTCAACATTCGTAAAACCACACGCAATTCAGTGAATAATTTTATGGGCACGACTGAAAGCAGTAGTTATGGTATCTGCTTCCGCCCCGTCCTTGAAGTCATGAACCCCGACACGCTTGGCTCTGACGGACTGAAAGCCGTTACCCTTGACCTTGGCGGCGGAAAGCTGGGTAACAGTTCCGAGGATATTCAAATCATCGTGAAAAACGGCAGTACATTTACCGCTCCCGCATCCGATGGTCTGACCCGCCCGGACGGAAATACAGACAGCTACTTCATGTGGCTTGACGGCAATGGCAATTCCTACGAACCCGGTGCCAGTGTTCCTGCTGATGTGACGGAACTGACGGTGCAGTGGACAGCACCGACCTACGCCGTAACCTTGAATACGAACGGCGGCACGATCAACAACGGCAATGTCACCGGATACACCTACGGCGTGGGTGCAACACTCCCGACAGATGTGACGCGCACCGGGTACACCTTCAAGGGTTGGTATGACAACGAAAATCTGACCGGCTCTCCTGTTACGGCAATCGGCGGTGCAGAAACAGGTAATAAAGAGTATTGGGCGAAGTGGGAAATCAATCAGTACACAATAACCTTTGATACCAACGGCGGAAGTGAGATTGCACCCATTACACATGATTACGGTACAGAAATTACCGCCCCTGATAATCCGACAAGAAAAGGTTATACCTTTAAGGGTTGGGATAAGGAAATCCCCGAAACCATGCCGGCGGAGAATATAACGGTTAAAGCACAATGGGAAATCAATCAGTACACAATAACCTTTGATACCAACGGCGGAAGTGAGATTGCACCCATTACACAGGATTACGGTACAGAAATTACCGCCCCTGACAACCCGAGAAGAAAAGGTTATACCTTTAAGGGTTGGGATAAGGAAATCCCCGAAACCATGCCTGCGGAAAATATAACGGTTAAAGCACAATGGAAAATCAATCAGTACACAATAACCTTTGATACCAATGGCGGAAGTGAGATTGCACCAATTACACAGGATTACGGTACGGAAATTACCGTCCCTGACAATCCGACAAGAAAAGGTTATACCTTTAAGGGATGGGATAAGGAAATCCCCAAAACCATGCCTGCGGAGAATATAACGGTTAAAGCACAATGGGAAATCAATCAGTATACAATAGCCTTTGATACCAACGGCGGAAGTGAGATTGCACCCATTACACAGGACTACGGTAGGAAAATTACCGCCCCTGACAATCCGACAAGAAAAGGTTATACCTTTAAGGGATGGAATAAGGAAATCCCCGAAACCATGCCGGCGGAGAATATAACGGTTAAAGCACAATGGAAAATCAATCAGTACACGATAACCTTTGATACTAACGGCGGAAGTGAGATTGCACCCATTACACAGGATTACGGTACAGAAATTACCACCCCTGACAACCCGACAAGAAAAGGTTATACCTTTAAGGGATGGGATAAGGAAATCCCCGAAACCATGCCTGCGGAGAATATAACGGTCAAAGCACAATGGGAAATTAATCAGTACACAATAACCTTTGATACCAACGGCGGAAGTGAGATTGCACCCATTACACAGGACTACGGTACGGAAATTACCACCCCTGACAACCCGACAAGAAAAGGTTATACCTTTAAGGGCTGGGATAAGGAAATCCCCGAAACCATGCCTGCCGAAAACATTACAATCACGGCACGGTGGAAAGATACCGAAAAGCCAACGGGCGAAATTATCATAGGCACAAATAAATGGAATGAATTCTTAAACAAGCTTACCTTTGGCATATTCTTTAAGGATACACAGGAGGTAACTATAAATGCCGTAGATAACAGCGGAGTTGTGTTTGTATCCTATTTGGTAACAGATAAGGAGCTTTCCGAGGCTGAACTGAACTCTCTTGTATTCCGTGCATATGAAGAACCGTTTTGCATAGACCCCAACGGAGAATATATTGTTTATGTAATGCTTGTTGATGAAAATATTAACATAACATACCTTCGCTCCGACCGTATAACGCTTGATAATATTCAGCCTGTAATCAGCGGTATTGAGAACGGCAAGACCTATTGTGAGGCACAAACCGTTATTGTTGATGAGAAGTATGTTGATACCGTTACCGTAAACGGTACGGTGGTTACGCTTGATGCAGACGGAGGTTTTGTTCTCCCTCCGACAAACGGCGAGCAGAAGATAGTTGTCACCGACAAATCAGGCAATAATGCAGAGATGACCGTAACAGTCAACAACGGTCATACCTTTGGTGAATGGGTATCTGACAATGACGGTAAGCATACCCGAAAATGTATCGTGGACGGATGCGATGCGTTTGAAACCGAAAATTGTTCAGGCGGCAATTCCACCTGTACCGAAAAGGCGGTATGTGATGTTTGCGGTAAAGCCTACGGAGAACCTGACGGAACAAACCACAAGGGCGGTGTACAGGAGTGGACGACAAGAACCGCTTTTAATCACGAACAAAAATGGAACTGCTGTGGTGCTGTGATTGTGGCAAGTGAAGCGCACGAGTGGAAAGACGGTGTGTGCCAAGAGTGCGGATATGTATGTCTGCATAATGACGCAGATAAAGACCATATCTGCGATTACTGCAAAAAGACAATCTCTGCTCATGAAGATGCGACACCCGAAGAAATCAAAAAGCCTGACACTGTAACGGCTAAACCTGATGATTCAAAGTCTCCTCAGACAGGCGGCAACAGCAACCTTGTTTTGTGGATTGCATTGTTGATTATCAGCGGCGGCGTTATGAAAGGAGTAACGGCATTCGGTAAGAGTAAAAAACATTCTGCCAAAATTAAAGATAAGTAATATTTTACGCTCTGTCATGGAAATATAGTGAATACGGCACAGTAGGTATAGAAACCGCTGTGCCGTATTTCTTTCAGAATGACTGCTTTTGAAAAACAGGCACTTTCTCGGTCATCATACGATAAGCAAAGACAAAGAATAAATCCGCAATCCGGAATTTAATGCCAATACTTCCGAAAATCGGCAGACAAGTTTGTCAATAAGTTCGTATAGTTGCATTTGTTTTTATTTATGATACAATTAAAAGCAACAAACTTAACAGATTCTTATACAGATAAAATTGCGGTTAAATTCGGAAAATATCTCGATAGCCTTGCACGAAAAAGTAAAATTGTTTCAAATTGCTATTGCACTTTTGTGATTTTTTCTTATATCTCTTTTATAATAAATCAAAATGTGATACAATATGACTGATAATCTGAAAACGGAGTTGATTAAATGAATTTCATCAACAGAAATGAAATTGCAAACGGTGTTTACTTTACAAACATTAAGGACAGCCGTTTTAAAACTATGAAAATCAGCGTGAATATTGTTGTTCCGCTTTCTGTCGAAACAGCGTCGGAGAATGCGCTTGTGGGCGGATTGCTTGTTCGTTCATGCAAAAAATATCCCGATTTTACTGTTCTCAGCAAAAAACTCAGCTCACTTTACGGTGCAGACCTCACTTCTTCGCTTTCAAAACACGGTGAAAGCCAGGTAATTAAAATTTCCGTATCAGGTCTTGATGACAGATATTCTCTTGATGATGTCAGCATTGCCAAGGAACTTTCGGAGCTTTTGTGCAGCGTGATTTTTGAGCCTAATGTAAAGGACGGCGCTTTTATTGAAAGTGAACTTGAACAGGAACGCAGACAACTTCTTGATGTGATTGATTCGGAATTCAACGAAAAGCGAATCTATGCAATGGGACAGCTTATAAAGCATATGTGCAAGGATGAGGTTTTCGGAATCAAGCGTTACGGTACAGCCGAAAAAATCAAGGCCGCAACTGCCGAATCACTCTGCAAGGCATGGCAGAATCTTCTCAAAACCGCAAAATTTGAGATTCTCTATATAGGCGACAGCCCTGCTGATAAGGCAAAGGAGGTTTTTGCGAAAGCCTTTGCAAATATCGAAAGAAATGTTGTGATTTCATCTACTGATGTTGTCAAAACTGTTTCCGAAGAAAAACATGTTACGGAGGAAATGGAGCTCTCACAGTCAAAACTTGTCATGGGATTCAGAACACAGATTTCCGCAGGTGATGAAGAGGCGGTTGCCGAAAGACTTATGTGTGCTGTTCTCGGCGGTACTGCAAGCTCAAAACTCTTTAACAATGTTCGTGAAAAGCAGAGCCTTTGCTATTACTGCTCGTCCTCCTATGATTCAATCAAGGGCATAATGTACATCAACAGCGGTGTTGAGGGCGAAAATCTTGAAAAAGCCGAAAAAGCTATTCTCAAAGAAATTGAGGATATGAAGAACGGCGAAATTACAGATTTTGAAATTGAGGCAACAAAGCTTGCTGTTGTTAATTCATTCAAGTCAAGCAGCGACAGCGTAAGCGGTATTGAAAACTGGTACACAGGAAGAATCTTTAACGGCGACCTTGAAACTGTTGAAGAAGTTTCCGCTGAGGTTAATGCTGTTACAAAAGAGCAGATTGTAAATGCCGCAAACAAGCTCTTGCTCGATACGGTTTATGTTCTCAAAAATAAGTAAGGGAGGCGGACAGAATGAATATTACAGAAATTAAATCGGAAATTGCAGGCGACAGTTATTATAAAGTTGAACATCCATCGGGACTTACAATTTTTGTTTATCCAAAAGAGGGTTACACTTCTTCATATGCAATTTTCGGCACACGCTACGGCAGTATCAACACAAAGTTTTCCGTTAACGGCGGCGATATAATTACAGTTCCCGACGGTATCGCCCATTACCTTGAACACAAGCTTTTTGAAAGTGAAGAAGGCGATGCGTTTGTAAGATACGCAAAAACAGGTGCAAATGCAAACGCATATACAAGCTTTGAAAAAACCTGCTATCTTTTCTCATGTACGGACAAGTTTGATGAAAGTCTTGAAATTCTTCTCGATTTTGTTCAGGATCCCTACTTTACGGCTCAGACAGTTGCAAAGGAACAGGGTATTATCGGTCAGGAAATCAAAATGTACGACGACTCTCCCGATTGGCGAGTAATGTTCAATATGCTTGAGGGTATGTACCGCAATCACCCTGTGAAAATTGATATTGCAGGTACGGTTGAAACAATTGCGGAGATTACAGCCGAAAAGCTTTATGAAGTTTACAATGTGTTCTACAACCTCAATAATATGATTCTCTGCGTTGCGGGTAATGTAACGGTTGACGGCGTGCTTAAAGTTGCCGATAAAATGCTCAAGCCTTGTGAGAAAAAGGAAATCAAAAACTATTTTGAAACAGAGCCTTATGAAATCAAAGAACCTTATGTTGAACAGACTTTCCCTGTTTCAATGCCTTTGTTCAATCTCGGCTTCAAGGAGAAAGCAGACAAGCCTCTTAACGAAAAGCAGCTTGCATGCACAGATATTCTTCTTTCGGCACTTGCATCAAACACGAGCATACTCTACAGAAATCTTATGGATTCAAACCTTATCAATTCAAGCTTTTCTTATGAACTCTTTGAAGGTCCGGGTTATTGCTCGGTAATCTTCGGCGGTGAATCAAGAGCGCCGAAACAGGCTGCTGAGATGATAAAACAGTATATCTCGGATATTAAGAAAAACGGTATTGATAAAGAGGACTTTGAAATTGCAAGAAAGTCTGTTTACGGCGATTCGGTTTCATCGCTCAACTCAGTAAGTGCAATTTCAAATTCAATCATCGACTACGCAATGCAGGGTAACGAAATTTTTGCCTACATTGATGCGGTTGCAAATGCAAAGCTTGAGGATATCAACGCAAGGCTTGCCGAGATGCTCGATGTCGATAACTGTACTTTGTCTGTTGTAAAACAGCCTGATGAGGTGTAATTATGCCGTATCATGTGCAGTTTCCCGGATTTGGCTGGGAATTTGATATTAACCCGATTGCATTTTCAATCGGTGATTACAAGGTCTATTGGTACGGAATAATCATCGCCTGCGGACTTTTGCTTGCCGTACTTTATGCGTGGAAAAGTGCTCCCCGTTACAAGGTTGACGGTTCAAAACTTGTCAACTGTGTTTTTGCAGGAATGATAACGGGAATTATCGGTGCAAGACTGTACTTCTGTTTCTTCAAATGGGATTATTACGGACAGAACCCGATTGAAATTCTCTATATCAACAACGGCGGACTTGCTATTTACGGCGGAATAATCGGTGCGTTGCTCGGCGGTCTGACTGTTGCCAAAATACAGAAAATGGAAATCATGCCTGTTCTTGACATCGCAATGGTCGGTTTCCTTATCGGACAGGGAATAGGCAGATGGGGCAATTTTATGAATCAGGAGGCATACGGCTCTCCTACGGATTTGCCCTGGAGAATGATGAGCGAGGGAACAGACAACATAGGAGTTCATCCGTGTTTCTTCTATGAATCAATGTGGTGTCTGCTTGGATTTGTACTTCTCCATTTCTACGGAAAATATAAGCAGAAATATTCGGGACAGATTTTCTTTATGTACCTTGTGTGGTACGGATTTGAAAGAACAGTTGTTGAAGGACTGAGAACAGACAGCCTTTATCTTCCGTTCCAAGTTTTCGGAGCAGACATAAGGGTGTCACAGGTTCTTTCGGCAGTAATTTTTATAACAGGTATTGTATTCTTAATTATAAACAGAAAAAAGGAGGATTCTTTCTATGCAGATTATCGACGGAAAAAAGGTATCGGCACAGGTAAAGGAAGAGGTAAAGAGGCAGACGCTTGAGTTAAAGGAAACTCACAAAATAACCCCCGGTCTTGCGGTAGTAATCGTAGGTGACGATCCGGCATCAAGAGTATATGTAAACAACAAGAAAAAGGCTTGTGAATTTGTAGGCTTTAAGTCTGAGGAGTATGCTCTCCCGGCAGAAACAACACAGGAAGAACTTTTAAACCTTGTTGAAACTCTCAACAATAAGAAGGATATCAACGGTATTCTTGTTCAGCTTCCGTTGCCGAAACACCTTGATGACAAGGCTGTTATTGAGGCAATCAGCCCGCTTAAAGATGTTGACGCATTCCATGCCGTAAATGTCGGCAAAATTATGCTCGGCGAGTATGATTTTCTTCCATGCACGCCTGCAGGCGTAATGGAGATGCTCCATTCCTACAACATTGAAGTAAGCGGTAAAAACTGCGTTGTAATCGGCAGAAGTAATATCGTAGGCAAGCCTATGGCAATGCTTTTGCTCCACGAAAACGGCACGGTAACAATCTGTCACAGCAGAACAAAGAATCTTGCTGAAATCTGTTCACAGGCAGATATACTCGTAGCCGCAGTCGGCAGACCGAAGTTTGTTACTGCCGATATGGTAAAAGAGGGTGCGGTTGTGATTGATGTCGGCATGGACAGGGATGAAAACGGCAAACTCTGCGGTGATGTTGATTTTGAAAATGTCAAGGATAAATGCTCGTTTATCACACCCGTGCCGGGCGGTGTAGGTCCTATGACAATTTCAACTCTTATGAAAAATACTCTCAAGGCTTGCAGAATACAGAATAATATTTGATATACTAAAAAAATATCGGGAAAATTGTTGACAGAAAGTTTTCTTTGTGGTATAGTATATAAGCCGCATATTGTGGGTTTTAAGTGATTCGTTCCACCTGCACATAGCGAGCCCAATGTAAAGGATGGTACTAAAATGTACGCAGTTATTCAGACAGGCGGCAAGCAGTACAAGGTAACTAACGATGAGGTTATCTTCATCGAGAAGCTTGACGCAGAAGCAAACGACACAGTAACATTTGATGTTGTGGCAGTTGGCACAGACGACGGCATCAAGGTTGGCACACCGCTCGTTGAGGGTGCTAAGGTTACAGGTGAAGTTGTAAAGAACGGTAAAGGCAAAAAAATCAGAGTTTGCACTTACAAGCCTAAGAAGGGCGAAAAGAGAGCAAAAGGTCACAGACAGCCTTACACACAGGTTAAGATTACTTCAATCGAAGCCTAAAAATGACTACGGTAACATTTTTTAAATCAGATGATATAATTTGCGGTTTTGAAATATCGGGGCACTCCGACTTTGCCGAAGAGGGCAGCGATATTGTATGTGCGGCAATCAGTTCTGCCGCATATATGACTGCAAACACTGTCACCGAGATTTTGCATATTAATGCACAGGTTACCGAGGATGACGGTCTTATGAAAGTAAGAATGTCACCGAATGACGCTTTAAAGGCTTGTGATATACTCTCAGGCTTAAAGCTTCACTTAACTGCTCTTTCGGAGCAATACAAAAATTTTATTAAAGTTAAATTTTCGGAGGTGTAAGGTAATGCTTAAAATAAACATTCAGTTATTCGCTCATAAAAAAGGTATGGGTTCTACAAAGAACGGCCGTGACAGTGAATCAAAGCGTCTTGGCGTTAAGCGTGCAGACGGTCAGAAGGTTCTCGCAGGCAACATCCTTGTAAAGCAGAGAGGCACACATATTCACCCTGGTGAAAATGTAGGCAAAGGCTCTGACGATACACTGTTCGCAAAGATTGACGGTGTTGTAAGATTTGAGCGTGTCGGCAAAGACAGAAAGCGTGCAAGCGTTTATCCTGTTGAGCAGTAATCTCAAAATTTATGAGGGTGGATTTTATATCCACCCTTATTTTTTACATTTCTGTTTATACTAATAACAAACAGGTCTGAGATTCTTTACATTTGTACTGATAATTAAACAGCAAAACTGTTACGGAGAAAAATATGTTTGTAGATACAGCGAAAATTAAAATAAAAGCAGGAGACGGCGGTGACGGTGCCGTTTCGTTTCACCGTGAAAAATATGTAGCGGCAGGCGGTCCCGACGGCGGTGACGGTGGCAGAGGCGGCAACATTGTTTTTGTTGCCGATTCCAACCTTTCAACACTTGCCGATTTCCGTTATAAAAGAAAATATGCCGCAAAAAAAGGCGAAAACGGCAGAGGCGGCAGATGCCGTGGTAAAAATGCCGAAGACCTTGTTATCCGTGTTCCTGTCGGAACTGTTGTAAAAGAGGAGAACAGCGGAAGAATCCTTGCCGATGTTTCGGGTGATGAACCCTATATCGTTGCAAAAGGCGGTAAAGGCGGTTGGGGCAATCCACATTTTGCAACTCCTGTCCGTCAGGTTCCCCGTTTTGCAAAACCGGGACTTCCGGGTGAAGAGTTTGATGTGGTTCTTGAACTCAAGCTTCTTGCCGATGTAGGTCTTGTAGGTTTCCCGAATGTAGGAAAAAGTACCCTTGTTTCCGTAGTTTCACAGGCAAAGCCTGAGATTGCAAACTACCACTTCACAACAATCACTCCCGTTCTCGGAGTTGTGTCAATGGGCGAGGGCTCGTCATTTGTTATGGCTGATATTCCCGGTCTTATCGAGGGTGCATGGCAGGGTACAGGTCTTGGACATCAGTTTCTCCGCCATGTTGAGCGTTGCCGTATGCTCGTTCACATTGTCGATGTTTCGGGCAGTGAGGGCAGAGATCCGAAAGAGGATTTCATAACAATCAATAATGAGCTTGCAAAATTCAATCCCGAGCTTGCAGAGCGTCCGATGGTTGTTGCAGGCAACAAGTGCGATATGGCAACCGATGAGCAGATTGCCGACTTCAAGAAGTTTGTCGAAGATCAGGGCTATGATTTCTTCCCGATTATGGCGGCAATCCGCTATGATGTTGATCCGCTCCTCAAAAAGATTCAGGAAATGCTTTCAAAACTTCCTCCGATCACTCACTATGAGGCAGAGCCTGCTCCGATTGTGACCGTTGATGACTTTGACGACCATTCTGTTACAATCCAGAATGTAAACGGAATCTATACAGTTGAGGCTGACTGGCTGTTGCAGGTCATGAAGGGCATTAACTTTGACGATTACGAAAGCCTTAACTATTTCCAGAAAGTTCTCATAAACGGCGGTGTAATTGACGCACTCCGAAAAAAAGGCTGTTCGGACGGCGACACGGTTTCAATTTATGAGCTTGAATTTGACTTTATGGATTAATATTGCGTAGTACGGAGTTAATATGGAAAATACATCTGTTCATTCATTAGCCGATGAAATTTCTCCGCTTACACTTGCCTTTGTGGGTGACGGCGTCTATGACCTGCTTGTGCGTGAATACCTTGTTCGCAAGGCTAATCGCAGTGTCGGAGAACTCAATAAAATAAAGGTTTCGCTTGTAAACTGTAAAAGTCAGGCTGAATTTGCAAAAATTCTTATGCCGGCTCTAACCGAAAAGGAGCTTGCCGTTTACAAGCGAGGCAGAAATGCCGCACCGAAATGTACTCCAAAAAACGGTTCTGTTGCCGATTATCACAGTGCAACAGGACTTGAAGCACTTTTCGGATACTTGCAGATTAATAAAGAATTTGACAGAATAAATCAGCTTTTTGAAATAATTATACATACTCGTTTCGGGGAGTGATTTTATGCAAATGAATTTAAAACCGAATTCCCGTCTTGCAAAGGCAGGAACACTATTTTTTGATTATCTTGTAATTTTCGCCGGAGCAGTTCTTTACGGCATATCGGTAGCAATGTTTACATCACCTAACAATGTTGCCCCGGGCGGACTTACGGGTGTTGCCACAATGCTCAACTATATGTTCTCGTTGCCGATAGGTATTATGATTTTTGTGATGAACATTCCGCTTTTCATCTGGGGATTTATCGAGAACGGAAAGGGCTTTCTTACAAGAACCCTTGTTGCAACGGCACTTGTTTCGGTTATGATTGATGTTCTTACACCGATTTTGCCTGCATACACGGGCGATACAATTCTTGCCGCAGGATTCGGCGGAGTGCTTAACGGTCTCGGACTCGGTCTTATCTTTTACCGAGGCGGTTCAACAGGCGGTACAGACATCATCGCACTGAATCTTCACAAGCATTTTCCGTTTATTTCAACGGGTACAATAATCCTTGTGTCCGATATTCTTGTGCTTTTAATGGTATTCTTTGTTTATCACAGCATTGAAAATGTACTCTATGCTTTGCTTGTAATTTTTATCAGCATAAAGGTAATTGATGCTGTAAGCTACGGTACTTCAAGAGGTAACGGCAAGCTCATGTTTGTAATTTCGGACAATTATGAAGAAGTGAGTGCCAATATTATGAAAAACCTAAAGAGAGGTGTAACATACCTCAACGGTGAGGGTGCATACAGCGGTAATGATAAGAAAGTTATTATGTGCGCAGTCCGTCCTCAAGAGGTTTACAAAATCACATCGGGAATCAAAAATGTTGATCCCAATGCCTTTATTATCGTAACAACGGCAGGCGCAATAAAGGGCAGAGGTTTTGTAAATATTGACAGCAACTGAAAATTATACAAAAATAACGGTGGCATTTTCGTGTCACCGTTTTCGTTTGCTTTATTTTCTTTTGCTTTTGGGAGTTCTTTTAAGTCTGTTACTGTCTTTGAAAACCCATATTCTCTGCATTTTGTAATTGACCGTCCACAACAAAAGATCGACAACCGCCTTTGTGAGTGTGACGGGAATCGGCAGGAACCAAAGTGCCGATACAATAAGTGAGCTTGCACACATTATGCAGAAAAACAGAATAAAAAATCTGAGTGCCTGTTTTGCTCCGTTATCCGTATTGCCGAAGATAACTTTTCTGTTGATGAGAAAATTAATTCCGCCCGAAACAACTCGTGCCATAAGCGTTGCCAGCATAATGTTAAAGAACATATGTGACGGAAGAATATACGCAAAAATCGTGAATAAAACAAGGTCGATTATCGTACAGCCGATTGATGCCGTCGCAAATCTCAACGGAGTTCTGTAGATAAGGTAGGTGTCCTTAATAAGTCGAAAATTGCTGCTACAGTTTGAGCAATCGGCTATAATGTTCACAAAGTAAAACGGGACTCTCATGTCGGCACATTTTGTGAGAAAATTCATTTCAAAATCAAAACGACTGCCCTTTGTTTTCATCACCGTGTCATACAGAAATGCAGGAATACCTCGCAGTCCTGTTTGAGTGTCCTTGCAGCTTTTGCCCGTAATAACCTTGAAATATGCCGAGGACAGTCTGTTGCCGATCCGTATATTAAGCGGCATTTTAGACTTTTTGTAATCTCTTTTGCCAAGTATCAGACTGCCGTTTCTAAGGTCAAGCATACGGCTGATTTTCATAACATCATTTGCAGTATGTTGTCCGTCAGCGTCACAGGTAATGTAGCCCGTGATATTATAAAGGTTATCATGAGCGTATTTGATGCCTGCTTTAAGGCTTGCACCTTTGCCGTTATTATTTTTCAGGTGAACAAGATGACAGCCCATACTTGTCAATTCGTTAAAATATTCCGATTTGGGATTAAGACCGTCATTGACAACAACAATATGCTCAGCTCCAAAGTTCTGCAATTCATTACATAGGCTGATTGTATTTCTGCTTTCACAATAAATAGGAATAATTATCGCGTGACTCATGCGGTTGATCCTTTCGTTTTTATATTTTTAGTATACAACAATTTTTCTTTTGTGACAATATTCAATTTTTTTCTATTGTAAACATTGTAACGATTTTTTGCTCAAAAACATAGTTTGTGTCATTATTGGCGTTTTAATAAAAAAATATGGCAAAAATGCCAAAAACTATTTAAAAATCATATCATTTATGTTATACTATATCTCAAGTAAGTTAAAAACAGAAAGACGGTGAATTATGTTTAAAAAAATATCAGCAGGAATTCTTTCGGCTTTTATGATTACTGCTGTTGCAGTATCGGGTACGGGCTGCTCACAAACTCAGCCGGCGTCAATTGATTACAAAACAGCCGACAAGGTGGCTGACGGTGCGATTCTTCAAGCATTTTGCTGGGATTTCAACACAATAAAGGAGTCAATGGGTGATATTGCCGCAGCAGGTTATTCGGCTGTGCAGACATCTCCGATTAACGAGTGTCTTGAGGGCGAAGACGGCGGTATGGAGCTTTACGGCAACGGAAAGTGGTACTATCACTATCAGCCGACTGATTTCAAAATCGGTAATTATCAGCTCGGTACTCGTGATGAATTTAAGGCAATGTGCGATGAGGCTCATAAGTACGGTGTAAAGGTTATTGTTGATGTAATTTCAAACCACACTACTCCCGCAACCGATGAGGTCAGCGAGGACCTTATCGAGGCAGGCGGCGGAAGTCTTGAAACCCTTTATCACAAGGAGGGCAGAACGCCCCTTAATGATTTCGGCGACAGACTTGCCTGCACCACGCATGAGATGGGAGGACTTCCCGACATCAACACGGAAAGACCTTCGTTTCAAAAGTATTTCTTTAATTACATTAACGATTGTATTGCCTGCGGTGCCGACGGTTTCAGATATGACACGGCAAAGCATATCGGACTTTCCGATGATCCAAAAGAAGATGACGGCTTTAAAAATAACTTCTGGGAAAAAGCAACAAAAGAAGTTGATAACGCAGAAAATCTTTTTATCTACGGCGAAGTGCTTCAGGGCGACAATGACAGGCTTGCCGACTATATAAAGGAAATCGGCAGAACCACATCAAGCACCTACGGCAGTAAAATTCGTTCGGGAATTGCAAGCGGCAATATTGACACGGCTGTTGTGTCCGATTACTGGATCGGAAACGCAGGCCCGAGTATCGTAACATGGGTTGAATCCCACGATAACTACATCAATGACTGCACATACAACATTATCGACAGCGAACAGGTTGTCCTCGGCTGGGCAATAATCACGGCAAGAAAAGACGGAACACCGCTCTTCTTTGACCGTCCGTATAACAGCTCAATCGACAATTCATGGGGCATGAACCGAATCGGCACACAGGGTGACGATATGTACAAGGATAACCGTGTTTCCGCAGTGAATTTCTTCAGAACAGCAATGAAAGGTGAAGACGAAAATCTCGTTAATCCTAACCTTGATTCAACTGCTCTTATGATTGAAAGAGGTACAAAGGGAGCTGTAATTGTCAATACAAATGATGCTCTCAAGGTTGATTTTGAAACAAATCTTGCTGACGGAACATATGTTGACCGTGTTGACCGCAAAACCGAATATACGGTTAAAAACGGTAAGATTACCTGTGATACGGATATCCCTGAAAATTCAGTTGTAGTTCTTTATAACGAGGGATACACTGAATATGCAAGACCTGCAAGTGTTGGTGTTGACTCAAAAACAGAGTTTACATACAGCGATGATACATATGAGGTAACTCTCACCTGTTCAAACACAGATAATGCCACATATTCCCTTGACGGCGGAAAGGCTGTTTCGTACAAAGACGGTGACAAAGTAACAATCAAGCACGGTGACAGCGATGTTTCAAAGCTTGAGCTTCGTGCGGAAAATGCCGAAGGCGTCAAAACTTACGAAAGACTTGAATTCACTTATATGTAAAAGATGAATTTTATGCTACGCTTGCACCGATGTCTGTAATGCAAAACCACACATCGGTGCTAAAGCAAAAAGACGGAACTTACGACTGTATAATCAAAAGAGATTTTAATTCACCGAATATTATTTTCTTTGACGGTGAAGTATCCGATGATTTGCAGTATTTCCCGACAAAAATCATACAGCAGAATAACGGAGGTAACAAAGCATGAGCGAACTTAAAGGCGCAAAAATGGAAGGAAGCAAAGTGCCGGCAGAGGAAATCAAGAATCCAAACCTCGTAGCCGCTATTGAAAAAATGCAGGATGACAACACAACCGAAAACATCAACAAGATGATTGATGAGGTTATGAAGGCAAAATTCATTCTCCCTGCAAAGGTAACACCAAAGACAGAGGCTAAGACAACCAACGGTCAGACTGTTATGCAGCAGTCAACTCAGGTTCAGTTCAGACTTCTTGAAAACGGCAACAAAGAAAAGTTTTTCGGTGTATTTACGGACACAGACGAACTTTTCAAGTGGAAAGACACTCAAAACGCACAGAAGGTTGTTACAGATTTTGACAGCATTGCCCAGATGGTAATGGATCCTCAGGCTGATGTAAAGGGCTTTGTAATCAATCCTTTCGGAAAGAGCGTAACATTCCCGAAACAGATGGTTCATTCTTTCAAACAGCAGAAGGACTATATGAAACTCAAAAATCAGACAATCGAGCCGGGTTCACCAATCAGTCTCGGTGAGCCTAAAGAATACCCGATTGATCTTATGGCTGCTCTTATTAATCATTTCAGCACAGAGCCGACAGTAAATGCCGCATATCTTCGCTTGATTGAGCAGAACGGTCAAAAGAGCTACTTCATCGTGGTTGATTTCTTCGGTGATATGGAAAGCACATTCGATGCAATCAGTAAGGTTGCAAATCCGTTCCTTGACGATGAAATTCAGCTTTCAATGATGCCGTATTCAATGGATTTTGCAAAAAATGCAGTAAAGGGTGTTGAACCTTTCTACAGAAAAGAAAACTGATTATTTAAATATTGTTTTTGCAAAACATTAAATCCGCTGACAGTTTATGTCAGCGGATTTTTTATGGTTAAAATATGTTGCGGTATAGTCAAAAATAAGCCTCATTTAATTAAGTCTACAAAACTCTGCACAATAACTTGTACAAAGAAACAAAAATGTGATAATGAATTGAAAAAACAAGTGCAAAATGCTATAATAAAAACAATCACATTACTCACAATTATGAAATGGAGGAATCAAAATGAAAAGAACAAGAAAAATCACGAGCATTATTCTTGCCGCACTCATGGTGCTTTCAGCGCTTGTCGTGTCGGCAGGTGGTGTTTCGGCAGCAACATCGTCAGGTTCAGAGGTGTACTTTGACAACTCAAAGTACGGATGGAAGGATGTTTATGTTTACGCATACGGCACAAAGGAAAATGCCGAATGGCCGGGAGAGCTTATGACAAAAGAGGACAGCGGTCTTTATAAGGCAAGCTTTGCGTCTTCTTTTAAATCGGAAAAAATCATCTTCAACAATGGTCTTGAAAAAGGCAATGGCAAGGAGCAGTATCCTGAGGCAGCAGGTCTTTCACTCAAAGCCGGCGAATGCAAAATGCTCACAGCCGAAAAGCAGTGGATTGATTACGGCAAGCCTGATGATCACGCTTACGGCTACATTCTTACCGCAAATAATACGGCTTTTTCAACAGAATCACTTGATGTAAAGCTTGCGTTAAAGAATGCCGACAAGGGCTATTACTCAGTTGACGGTTCAGCTAAGAAAGAGTTTGCAAACGGTGATTCGGTAAAAGTCGGCGAGGGCAAAATCGGCAATTCAAAAGTTACGCTTACACTTTATGCAACAGGTGCAGACGGGGTTGAAACGGAGCAGACATATACCTTTAAAAAGACTTTTACAGCGTCAAAGACAACTTTCTCCGCTAAATCAGACGGCCACACAACAGCGCCTGAGAGCGGCTATTACGGCACAAACCCTGAAATGCAGCTCGGCAAACATAAGACAATCTCTGTTGACGGTGATTTAAGCGACTGGGACAGCTCAATGATTATTGCTCAGGGTGTTGCAAACGATGATCCCCGAGTTTATATGCCTTCTTCAATGCATGAACAGCCGTGGGATGCTTATGCTCTCTACAGTGCATGGGATGACGATAATCTTTATTTCCTGCTTGAAATGGCTAACACAACATACATAACTTCTCCCGAGGACAACTTTGCCGCATCAAATGAGGCTCGTCCTTGGAGAAACAGTATTCCTATGTATCTTGCTCTGTCAATTGACCCTGCAAAGCAGGCAACAGGCAAGGCAGTAGGTACAAACAAGGACGGTTCTGTGTATACCAATCCGTTCGTATGGGGTTGCACAAACGGCACTGCAAAAGACGGAGGCACAGGCTTTACAACTCATATAGACACACTTGTTGCCTTTGACTCCAACAACTCAAACGGCGGTGCTTCAATCTTCAAGGCGGATACTCAGGACACAGACGGAACATATATGTTCAACTATGACACAAGAATTCCGATCGGTGTAACAAGCTTTCAGGCTCAGGACAATAAAAACGGATTTAAAATCAAATACGCTAACGGAACAAAGAGTACATCAATCTTCGGTATCAACGCTCCAAAGGGTTCAAGAGTATCAGGAGATAACCTCGATATGAACTCAAACTGGGTTGACTTCTTCGATGAAGGTTACAAGAACTCATACGGCTATGTTTACGAAATTGCAGTTCCGCTCAATACTTTAGGTATTGACCGCAGCTACATTGAAACACAGGGTATCGGTGCAATGCAGATTCTCACATACGGCACATCGGGTATGGATACACTTCCGCATGATCCTTCAATGCTCGATCAGGCAAATCTTGAGTACAGCTACGATCCTTCAACCTCACACGAGAAAGAAGATATTGACAATATCACAGTTCCGCTTGCAAGAATCGGTGCGCTTCTTCCCGACACAGAAGTAAACGAAGCTCCGTTTGAGGTTAACTTCGGTGCAAACCTCAATTCGGGACAGAGTGCAGGCACACCTATCACACTTTTGGCAGAAAGCTATCACGCTACAGGTGATGTAACTTATTCATTCACAGTTAACGGTGAAACAGTTCAGAACTCAAACACAGATTCATGTGTATGGACTCCGTCGGCTGACGGCACATATTCAATCGGTGTGGTTGCAGTTGATGCAAATGGCAACAAGGCAGAGTCAACAAAGACATTCGTTGTAGGTTCGTCTTCATCGGATGAAACTCTCAAAGGCGATGTTAACCGTGACGGCAGTGTAACTGTTGTTGATGCAACACTTGTTCAGAAATACATCGTAAAGCTTGAAGATTTTGACGCAGAAACAATGAAGATTGCCGATGTAAACGGTAACGGCATTATTGAGATTACAGATGCAACATTGATTCAGAAAATCATAGCTAACCTTGCTTAAACGATAAAATTTAATCTTAAAAACTTTTAAGGCGGTTGTGCATATTCTGCATAACCGCCTTTTGTATAAACCTTGTATGTAAATTAAAGCCTTACGGGAATTCCTTTTTCGTTGAGATATTTTTTAAGTTCGGGAATCGGAATTTCACCAAAGTGAAAAAGTGATGCCGCAAGAACTGCGTCAGCCTTGCCTTCTGTAAAAGCATCATAAAAATGCTCAAGTGCGCCCGCACCGCCACTTGCAATTACGGGAATGTTCACCTTTTCGGAAACTGCCCTTGTAAGTGCAATGTCATAGCCTTTTTTCTGACCGTCCTCGTCCATGCTTGTAAGGAGAATTTCTCCCGCACCGAGTTTTTCGCATTTTACAGCCCATTCAATTGCATCCATACCGACAGGAGTTCTTCCGCCGTTTACATAAACTTCCCAGCTGTCGCCGTTTCTCTTGGCATCTATAGCGGCAACAACGCACTGACTGCCGAATTTATATGCCGCCTCGCTGATGAGTTCGGGACGATGAACAGCGGCTGAATTTACGGACACCTTGTCTGCACCGGCTCTGAGCAGAACATTGAAATCTTCAACGCTTCTGATACCGCCGCCGACCGTGAACGGAATGAAAATTGAATTTGCAACCTTTTCAACCATGTCAATGGTGATGTTTCTTGAATCGCTTGATGCGGTAATGTCGAGAAATACAAGCTCGTCAGCACCCTGTTTGTCATACTGCATTGCAGATTCAACGGGATCGCCTGCGTCAACAAGATTTACAAAACTCATACCTTTTACAACTCTGCCGTTTTTTACATCAAGACATGGAATTATTCTTTTTGCGTACATATTTATTCCTCCCTGCCTTTTACAATGTCAGCAAAATTTCTGAGAATTTTAAGTCCCGTTTTGCCGCTTTTTTCGGGGTGAAACTGAGTTGCAAAAACATTGTCTTTTTCAACAGCGGCATCAATCGTAACACCGTATTCCGTCTGAGCCGAAACAATGCTCCTGTCGCTTGCGTTCAAAAAATATGAGTGAACAAAATAAACATATGCATTCTGTTCGATGCCTTTGAAAAGTCTGCTCTTTTCATTGATTTTAAGGCTGTTCCAACCGATGTGCGGAATCTTTAAGCCTTCGCCTGACGGAATCTTTGTGATTGTACCGTCAAAAACCGAAAGACCTTTTACATTCGGACTTTCTTCACTTTCGGGAAAGAGAAGCTGAAGTCCAAGACAAATGCCTAAAAACGGTTTTTCACTGTTTATGTACTCAATAACCGTGTCTTTAATGCCGTATGAATTCATTGTGTCCATTGTATCGCCAAACGAACCGACACCCGGCAAAACAGCACCGTCTGCATTCATAATTTCGTCTTTATCTCTTGTAATCACACATTCACAGCCGATATGCTTTAACGCTTTGTAAACACTGCGGATATTGCCTGCGCCGTAATCAATAACTGCTATCATTTTTATCAACTCCGTCATTTGCTTTCTGTTAAACAATTTTACCATACAACATTTATTATTGCAACATAAACCGACGCATATTTCATAATTTCGTAAAATTTACAATAATTTAATTTATATCTTATTGTAAATTGCAAGTTCTTGTGTTAAAATGAATTGGTTAAGACAGTGTGTCTGTTTTACTATTTATAACGGGAGATATTAAAAAAATGATTACTCATTTGCTCACAAGAATAGATTTAATGATGAATTCCCTCTCAAAGGGACAAAAAAGGATTGCTCTTTTTATTGAAGAGCATTACGATAAGGCGGCATTTATGACCGCATCAAAGCTTGGTGAAACTGTCGGAGTCAGCGAGAGTACGGTTGTTCGTTTTGCAACCGAGCTCGGCTATGACGGCTACCCTAAGCTTCAAAAAGCAATGCAGGAGATGATTCGCAACAAGCTCACATCTGTTCAGCGTATTGAAGTTACCTCCAACCGTATCGGCAATGATAATGTGCTTGACAGCGTTCTTAATCAGGATATCGATAAAATCCGCAGAACAATTGAAGAAACATCTCATGAGGATTTTGCCCGTGCAGTTGATGAAATTTGCAAGGCAGAGCGTATTTACATATTCGGTGTGCGTTCAACAGCCGCAATCGCAAACTTCCTTGCGTACTATTTTGAAATGATTTTTGACAATGTGCGTGTTATCACAAGCGGCAGTCAAACCGAAACCTTTGAACAGATTTTCAGAATCACCGACAAAGATGTTATGATCGGTATTTCATTTCCCCGTTACAGTTCAATGTCGGTTGAGGCAATGGACTTTGCCCGTTCAAGGGGTGCTCACGCAATTGCAATCACGGACAGTATGGTTTCTCCTCTTGTTCAGAGTGCCGATTCCGTGCTTATTGCAAGAAGCGATATGGCGTCAATTGTAGACTCACTCGTTGCACCGTTAAGCCTTATCAATGCTCTTATTGTTGCAACCGTGCTTAAAAAGAAGGATGAGGTTTCCGACACATTCCGCAGACTTGAACTTGTGTGGAACCGTGACGGAGTTTACACCAACCGTGACAGAGAAATAATGGGTAATATAGAAGATGATGATAAGTAAAAAAGTTGTGGTAATCGGAGCAGGTGCGGCAGGTCTTATGGCGGGTGCAACTGCGGCGCTCTATGGTGCATCAGTTACGATAATCGAAAAGAACAAGCGTGTCGGCAGGAAAATTATGATAACGGGCAAAGGTAGGTGTAACCTTGCCAATAACTGCGATGTGCAGACTTTTATCAATAATGTTCCCGTAAACGGAAGATTTCTCTATTCTGCAATCAATGCATTTACTCCCGAGGATACAATCGAATTTTTTGAATCCAAAGGACTTAAAACAAAGACTGAAAGGGGAAATCGTGTGTTCCCCGCATCCGACAAATCGGTTGATGTTGTTGATACAATGCATGATTATGCCGTTGAATCGGGTTGTAAAATCGTGTGTGATACGGCAAACGCTCTTATTCTTGAGGACGGTGCCGTTATAGGCGTTAAATGCGAAGAAAACACCTACTATGCCGACAGCGTAATTATCTGTTGCGGCGGTAAAAGCTATCCGCTTACGGGCTCAACAGGTGACGGCTATACACTTGCAAAACAGGCAGGACACACAATCGTTCCGCTCAAACCGTCGCTCGTGCCGTTTACTTCCGGTGATAAACAATGCAAGGATATGCAGGGACTTGCCCTCAAAAATGTTGCGCTCAGAATAGTTGATAAGAACAGTAAAAAGACTGTTTACAGCGACTTCGGCGAAATGCTTTTTACACATTTCGGAATGAGCGGTCCGATGATTTTATCGGCAAGCTCTCACATCCGTGATATTCAGCCCGACCGTTATATTGCGGAAATTGACCTCAAGCCGGCACTTGATTTTGAACACCTCGACAGGCGTATTCAGAACGATTTCAAAGCGAATTCAAACCGTGATGTATCAAACGCATTTTCAAAGCTTTTGCCGAGAAAAATCATAGTTCCCGTTCTCAAACGCTGGGGAGTTCCCTTTGACAAAAAGTGTAATTCAATTACAAAAGAGGAGCGACACGCTCTTTGTGAAATTCTCAAATGCTTTACGGTTGAAATCAGCGGTTTCAGACCGATTGAGGAGGCAATCATAACCTCAGGCGGTGTAAAAACTTCCGAAATCAACCCGAAAACCATGGAAAGCAAGCTTGTAAGCGGTCTGTACTTTGCAGGTGAAGTAATCGACTGCGACGCCTACACAGGCGGTTTTAATCTCCAGATTGCATGGAGTACCGGACGGCTTGCCGGAGAAAACAGTGCATATATTTGATTTGATTATACATAATATATTTGATTGAAAGGATGTAATTTATGTCAATAGCAATCGCTTTGGACGGTCCTGCAGGAGCAGGTAAATCCTCAATTGCAAAAAGAGTTGCAAAGGCACTTGACTGTATTTATGTTGATACAGGAGCGCTTTATCGCACAATCGGTCTGTCGGCAACAAGAAACTCCGTAGCTCCCGAAGATGAAAATGCGGTAAAGAATTTGCTTTCAAAAATCACAGTTGACCTAACATTCAACGAAAAGGGCGAGCAGATTGTTCTGCTTGACAACGAAGATGTGTCCGGACTCATCAGAACTCCGGAGGCATCAATGATGGCGTCAAAAATTTCTGCCGTACCGATTGTAAGAGCATATCTTCTTGATTTGCAGAGAAATATGGCAAAGACGCATGATGTAATTATGGACGGCAGGGATATCGGCACAGTTGTGCTGCCCGATGCACAGGTTAAAATTTTTCTTACAGCGTCCCCCGAGGCAAGAGCCGAAAGAAGATATAAGGAGCTTGTTGAAAAGGGTATGGATGTAAAGTACGACGACATTTTAAACGATGTAATAACCCGTGACTACAACGATACTCACCGCAAAACAGCTCCGCTCAAGCCTGCCGAGGGTTGCGTTACCGTTGACACAACAGAGCTTGATTTTGAGCAGTCGGTTGAAAAAATAATTTCCGTTATAAAGGAGAATATCTGATGGGTCAGTCAAAGGCACTTTATGCAGTCGGCAAAGTTGTCTGCAAGCCTGTTTTCAAACTTTTGTACAGATATGAAACTATAATTGAAGAGCCGCTTCCGCTTGTTGGAGGCATGATTATTGCAAGTAACCATATATCAAATTCAGATCCGGTTCTTCTCGGTTTGTCGCAGAAAAAGCGCAGACTGTTCTTTATGGCAAAAATTGAACTTTTTAAAAATAAACTCTTCGGTGCGTTAATCCGTGCGCTCGGTGCATTCCCCGTTGAAAGGGGTGCAGGTGACGGCAAGGCTATCAAGACAGGCGAAGACCTTATCCGTGACGGCGAGATTATGACAATCTTTATTGAGGGCGGTCGTTCCAAAACAGGCGAGCTTATGCGTCCCCGCAGCGGTTGTGCTCTTGTCGCACAGCAGATGCAGGTCCCTGTTGTGCCTGCCTGCATCACAATTGTAGGCAACAAAAAGCATACATTTGCAAAGAGAGTTATCCACTTCGGCAAACCTCTCACACCCGAAAAGCTCGGACTTACTCCGGACAGCGGAAGACGGGAACTTAAAGGTGCAACAACCATGATTATGGACGAAATCAAAAGAATGAGGGAGCAGGATTTAATTGAGTATAAAAAAGGCTGATTCGGCAGGATTCTGCTTTGGCGTCAACCGTGCAATCAATATCGTAAACGAACTGCTTGAAAAAGGAATAAAGGTTGCAACCCTCGGACCTATTATCCACAATATGGAAATGGTTCACGAGCTTGAAGAAAGAGGATGCACTCCCGTTAAAGCAGTTGACGAGCTTACTGACGATACAACGCTTGTAATCCGTTCACACGGAGTTGAAAAAAGCGTTATTGATTCTCTTGTAAAAAGGGGAATTAACTTTGAGGACGCAACGTGTCCTTTTGTTAAAAAAATCCACAAGATTGTATCAAACACAAACCCTGAAAATGATGTTGTTTTGATTGCAGGAAATAAAAATCATCCCGAGGTTTGCGGTATAATAGGTCATTGTGCAAGTGATTGTTACACATTTAATAACGAGGCAGAGCTTGATGTTTTATTGCCAAATATTCTAAAAGAGAATAATAAAAGGGTGCAAATTGTCGCACAGACAACATTTGACACACAAGAATGGAAAAAATGTGTAAAAAAGATAAAAAAGCTATGTACAAATGCAAAAATATTTGATACAATATGTAATGCTACGCAAGTTAGGCAAACCGAAGCTTCTCAGATTGCCGCCGAATCCGACTTTATGGTTGTAATCGGTGACAGGCACAGCTCCAATACGGGAAAGCTTTTTGATATATGCAAAAGACAGTGTGAGAACACGGTTCTCATCGAAACCGCTGCCGAGCTTGATTTAAACAAGGTTTCGGTTGCCGAATCAATCGGCGTAACTGCGGGTGCTTCAACGCCTGCAAGGATAATAAAGGAGGTACTGGATACAATGAGTGAAGTAAAATCCGGTGAAACAAATTTTGAACCATCTTTTGAGGAGATGCTTGAGGAGTCCCTCAAAAACTTTAATACAAACGAGAGGGTAATGGGCACAGTTCTGAGCATAGCTCCCAACGAAGTTCAGGTAGATGTCGGCAGAAAGCAGACAGGCTTTATTCCTGCTTCAGAGCTTTCAAACGATCCTAACGCAAGACCCGAAGATGTAGTTAAAGTAGGCGATGTTATTGAGCTTCTTATTATGAAGACCAATGATCAGGAAGGCACTATCATGCTTTCAAAGCGCAGAGTAGATGCACAGAAGGGTTGGGAAGAGCTCAAAGAAAAGGCAGAGTCACAGGAGGTTCTCTCCGGCAAGGTTACTGAGGCAGTTAAGGGCGGCGTAATCGTTCTTTACAACGGCTCAAGAATCTTTATCCCTGCATCACAGGCAACAGCAACTCGTGAAGAGAGCCTTGAAGATCTCGTAGGTCAGGATGTTGATTTCAGACTTATCGAAGTTTCACAGAACGGCAGACGCAGAAGAGCTATCGGTTCAATCCGCAGCGTACTCAAGGAGCAGAGAGCTGCTCAGCGTGAAGAATTCTGGAAAACCTGCGAAGTTGGCAAGCGTTACAAGGGCGTTGTTAAGTCACTTACAAGCTACGGCGCATTTGTTGACCTCGGCGGCGTGTTCGGCATGATTCACATTTCAGAGCTTTCATGGACACACATTAAGCATCCGAGCGAGGTTGTTAATGTAGGCGATACAGTTGATGTTTACATAAAGGATATCAATGAGGAAACAAAGAAGATTTCTCTCGGCTTCAAGAATGCTGAAGACAATCCGTGGGAAATCCTCAAGAACAACTATCCCGAGGGAACAGTTGTTAAGGCTACAATCGTCGGTCTTACAACATTCGGTGCATTTGCAAACATCATCCCCGGCATTGACGGTCTTATCCACATTTCTCAGATTGCAAACAAGAGAATTGAAAAGCCCGCTGATGTACTTAAGGTTGGCGATGTTGTTGAAGCTAAGATTACTGCAATCGACTTCGACAAGAAGCGTGTAAGCCTTTCAATGCGTGCACTTCTTCCTGAAGACGAGCAGGCACCTGCTGAGTCTGAAGAAGTTGCTGAATAATCAGAACTTTTGTGGGCATCCGAAAGGATGCCCTTTTGTTTTAAATTAATTTAATCGGGTACAGGCTATGAAACGACTGATTTCCCTTACTGTGGCTGTTATGCTTATCACACTCCTCGGTGTGTGCAGAAGCCGTGCGTATGATGAATACAATCTGACTGACCTTGCCGCTTGTTCGTCTGTAAAAAGTGACAGCAACGGCAAGGGCGGATTTGTGTGCGCATTTTCGGGAAATACAGTGTTTTCAGCAAGGCTTGTGCCCGATTTTTCTGCATACAATTTTTCTGTCGGCGGTCGGATAAGAAGTGTGTCACAGAGCGGAAACTACACTTATGCACTTGTTTTTGATGATGCTTTCACTAACAAATATTCAGTGTATTCTCTTAATCTTGATAACGGAAATGTTTCACAGAACACTCTTGTTGACGAAAATTTTATGACCGATTCCTTTTCGGTAACCGATAATCGCATTTACTATATCAAGACCGACAGCCTGAAATCTTATGTTGCGTGCAGGAATTTTTCATCTGATAAAAAGTCGAAAATAACTTTTTCAGATAATGTAAACGAGGTTTTTAATAATAACGGAAAGTCATACGCAAGACTTTGTGACGGTTCAATTTACAAGCTCTCGCAATCGTCATCAACCTATGTTGCCGATACAGGTGAACTTAAAAATATTTATAACGCAGGAATAAACAGAGTTATAAACGAAGACGGGTTTATTGTTTCGCTGTCAGATAATTCAAGGGATTATGTTTCAAATGCCACAGCCGAAAATGTTTCGGTATCTGACGGAAAAGTATATTCTGCCGTGAATTATCGACTTAATCTGAAAACATCCGAAAAAACAAAAAGCGTGTCAATTCCCGACAGAGCAACTGCTGTTGTATCTTACAAAAAGCAATGTGCTGTTTTGCTTGATAACGGAACGGTTCAGGTATTTGGCTCGGGTGATTTTGAAGAAAAGAAAACAAGTGGCAATGACGGCAGTAATGACGATCACAATTCTTCTAAATCAGATATTCAACCGAATAATTCCGAATGCCTGTTTTCTGACGGTATAGTTTACGGGATTTACAGCGGAGAAACCGTTGCCGATTTCAAAAACAAAACTTCTGCCGAAAATGTATATAAGGCGGACGGTACGATTGCTAAGAGCGGAAAGCTGAAAACAGGCTTTACTGCCGTTATAGATTCAAAGACTTATGTCATTGCAGTTTGCGGAGATGTGACGGGCGAGGGCAATGTAAATTCAAAGGATGTCACGCTTTTGCAAAAACACCTCTGTGATAATGCAGAATTAGACGGTGCATATCTCAAAGCCGCCGATTTTAACCTTGACGGCGAAGCAGATAACCGTGACCTTGTCTTAATTTCAAGGCAAAACTAACTAAAAATTTCCAAAGTGGCAATTGCCAATTCGGAAACCTTAATTCCGTACTTATTAAAATTGTGATATCATATTTAGAGTAGTTGGTATGTCAACTATTTATTTAGTGAAACGGAGGTTTTAATATGTCGGAATCAAGAGTATTTTCATTGAACGGAATGGATGTCAGTGCGGTTGTAAGTCGGGTTGAAGGATTTTTCCGTACTGAAAAGGGTATGGAGGTTCAAAGCTCTAAAACAGCTGACGGATATGTAATGCAGGCGAGTCAACAAAAGGATGGTTGGAAAACAATTTCAGGTACTCGTCTTGCAATTACAATCCAGATGGCCGTTTTCGGCAATCAGTTGAATGTTACCATAGGAGAGGGACAGTGGTCGGATAAAATCGGTGCAGGTGCGATAGGACTTTTTATCGCATGGCCGCTTGCAATTACGGCAGGCCTTGGTGCTTATAAACAAAAGAAACTACCTGAAGAGGTTTTTCATGTTATCGAGAATTTTATTGTTTCGTGTGGTCGTACAGCTGTCGTAAATGACGCAGGTGCAGTTGTTGCTGATGGTATGATTGTCTGTCCGAAATGTAAGTCACAGGTAGTCGGCGGTTCAAAATTCTGTAACTACTGTGGTACAAAGCTTGAAAACGAATGCCCCAACTGCGGTGCAACCGTCACTCCCGACAGCGTTTTCTGTGCCGAATGCGGTCATAAACTTTAATTTAATCATTTCAACAAATTCAAGGACTGCTCGTTCACAGCAGTCCTTTTTATGTCTATAACCAAAATAAAAACGGCACAACTTTTTATGTTGTGCCGTTCAACGCTATTATCGATGAAATGAAATCAGTCCATTTCCCAGTTGTGCCATACATTCTGGATATCATCGTTATCCTCGAACATATCAAGCATCTTCTGCATCTTTGTTGCAGTTTCTTCGTCCTCAAGCTTTGTATATGTGCTTGGAACCATTTCAATTTCAGCAGAAACGAATGTGTAGCCGAGCTTTTCAAGCTCATCTCTTACAGCGCCGAAATCATCTGTTTCTGTGTAAATTGTAAATACATCATCGTCAGCCTCAAAGTCTGATGCACCGCACTCAAGAGCATCGCTCATCACGGTATCCTCATCCTTTTCAAGGTCCTCACGCTCAATAACGAGAACGCCCTTCTTTGAGAACATAAAGCTTACACAGCCCTGTGTACCCATATTGCCGCCGAATTTATCAAAGTAATGTCTTACTTCGCCTGCTGTTCTGTTTCTGTTGTCTGTAAGTGCCTCAACAATTACGGCAACGCCGTTTGGACCGTAGCCCTCATATGTAACAGCCTCGTAGTTTGTTGAATCTGCATCGCTTGACGCTTTCTTGATGATTCTTTCAATGTTGTCGTTAGGTACATTTGCAGCCTTTGCTTTTGCAATACAATCCTTGAGTTTTGAGTTAACGGAAGGATCGGCACTTCCGCCTTCCTTGATTGCAACAATAAGTTCTCTGCCGATTTTTGTAAATACTTTAGCTCTTGCGGCATCGTTCTTACCTTTTTTCTGCTTGATTGTACTCCATTTGTTATGTCCTGACATTAATATCATTCCTTTGTCAATAAAGTATAATTATCTTATTAAGTATATCACACACACCTTTGTGATGTAAATAAAAAAAGTTATTACAGTTTTGTAATAACTCCATTGTCAAATATCGCCTGTGGTGCTATAATCTATGTTGTAGAAAACAAATGCCGATAAATTTGATGTAAATATAAAAAATAAAGCTTAAATGCCGAAAATATAATTTTACGAAGGGAGTTTTTGAAATGATCAGATCTATGACGGGTTTCGGAAGATGTGAAACCGTTATCAACGGTCGGGAGATTACCGTTGAAATCAAAAGCGTGAATCACCGCTATTTTGAATTTTCCTGCAGAACCCCAAGAAGCTACGGATTTCTTGACGACAAACTTAAAAACTATGTAAATTCAAGGGTTTCACGAGGCAAGATTGATATGTTTGTATCAATCGGTGCGTCCGATGAAGAACCCTGTGATGTAACTGTTAATCATCAGCTTGTTTCGGGATATATCAACGCTTTTAAGGAAATCAGCGAAAAGTACGATATTCCGAATGATGTTTCAACAGTTTCACTTTCACGCTTTCCCGATGTTTTCACGGTTCACAAAGCGCCTGAGGACGAGGATCAAATTACTGCCGATGTTCTTTCAGCCGCAAAGATTGCAGTTGACGCTTTTGTTGCAATGCGTGAAACTGAGGGCGAGAAGATGAAAGAGGACATTCTTTCAAGAGCCAACACAATTCTTTCTGTTGTTGGTGAAATTGAGGAGCGTTCTCCGCAGACTGTTGCCGAGTACGAACAAAGACTTATGGAACGCATCAAGCAGACGCTTGCTGAAAATGATGTCAAGGTTGACGAGCAGAGGGTTCTCACAGAGGTTGCCGTGTTTGCGGATAAGGTAGCCGTTGCGGAGGAAACCGTAAGACTTCGCAGCCACTTTGACCAGCTTTCAAAGTTCCTTGAATATGACGAGCCTGTCGGCAGAAAAATTGACTTTATCATTCAGGAAATGAACCGTGAGTCAAATACAATCGGTTCAAAGGTTCAGGATGCAATTCTTGCACATAAGGTTGTTGACATCAAGAGTGAGATTGAAAAAATCCGTGAACAGGTTCAGAATATCGAATAAGGTGAACAGATGAAGCTTATTAATATCGGTTTTGGTAATCTTGTCAGCTCCGACAAGATTGTTGCAGTAGTTGCTCCGGACTCTGCTCCCGTAAAGCGAATTGTTCAGGATGCAAAACAGAACAATCTGCTTATTGATGCAACCTGCGGACGAAAATGCAAATCGGTGATTGTTGCCGAGAATAATCATGTTATTCTCTCAGCAATTTCATGTGAGGCAATTCAGAACAGAACGGACGAAAGTGAGGAAAACAAGGATGAGCATTAACAGAAAAGGAAATCTTATTTTGTTTACCGGTTCATCGGGTGTAGGCAAGGGTACAATAATCAAGGAACTTCTTGACCGTGACAAAAATATCCGTCTTTCGGTTTCAAACACAACAAGAGAACCGAGAGAGGGAGAGGTTGACGGAGTTCATTATAACTTTTTGACAAGAGAACAGTTCAACGATGTTCTGAAAAAAGACGGCTATCTTGAACACGCAGAGTTTTGCGGTAATCTCTACGGCACTCCTAAAAAGCAGGTTGAAGATATGCTCAATCAGGGTTATGATGTTTTGCTTGAGATTGAGGTCAAGGGTGGACTTCAGATTCTTGACAAATATCCCGATATTCTCAGTATATTCATTCTTCCGCCTTCAATGGAGTCGCTTGAAAGACGGCTTCGCAGAAGAGGTACAGAGGATGAAGAAACTATTCGGAAAAGGCTTGCACAGGCTGCCGAGGAAATCAGCTACAAGGACAGATATAAGTACAATGTGGTAAACGGCGACCTTGAAACAGCAATAAATGAGGTTCTCGATATTCTTCATAAAGAGGATGAAAACCTCATTAAATAATATACAAAGAAAATTAACATAAAATATTTTAAGAGGAGAATTATTATGCATAAAGTTGATGTGGATTCATTATTACAGGGTAAGCAGAGTAAGTACGCACTTGTTGTAGGCGTTGCAAAAAGAGCAAGAGAAATTACTCAGACTTTTGAAGAGGAACAGATTGTAACAGAGGATAAGCCTGTTCTTATCGCAATCAAGGAAATCGAAGGTCATGAAATCAACATTCTTGAGCCTGACGAAGATGAACTCTGATTTAACAGTCAAAGTTGCCGTTGAAAACACAACATATGTTTTCGACAAATTATTTGACTACCTTGTACCGTCTGCCTTTACCGATTTGGTTCAGGTCGGTAAAAGGGTTCTCATTCCGTTCGGCAGAGGCAACAAAAAGAAACAGGGAATAATTTTTGAGCTTTCTCCCGTGAGTAATGACATTCCGGTTGAAAAGCTCAAAAGCATTTGTTCCGTTCTTGATGACGAACCTGTACTGTCAAAAGAACTTTTGAAGCTTGCCGAGTTTATGAAAGAGCATTATTTCTGCACCTATTATGATGCGGTAAAAACAATGCTCCCTGCGGGTATAAATTACAAAATCACAACGCTTTACGGTGTTCGTGAGGGTGTAGATGAAGAAGAGCTTTCCGAGGAACAGCAAAGAATTTTTGCTTACCTCCATTCAAAAAGAAAAGCCGTAAAGTCCGATAAAATTCTTGATGATTTCGGATTAGATAACACGGTTATTCTTGAAGATATGGTAAAGTCGGGCTATCTTTACAAATCAGATGAGGCTTTCAGAAAGGTTTCGGATGCGGTTATGAAAATGGCTGCTCCGACCGAACTTGCCGACAGCGACAATATCAAGCTTACCGAAAAGCAGAAAGCCGTTCTCGACCTTATCAAAATGACAGGCGGAACTTCCGTTAAAGAGGTTTGTTACTTTACTGGTGTCACAACAGGCGTTACGGACGCACTTTATAAAAAAGGTCTTATCTACTACTATGACGAAGAAGTGTTCCGTATTGAGGACAGAACAAAGGACGAAAGTCTTGCCCCTGTTGCATTGTCAGAACAACAGCAGACAGCCTGCGATAACCTCTATGCCGAATATGCCGATTCAAAACCGCATACAAGCCTTTTGTTCGGTGTTACGGGTTCGGGAAAAACAAGCGTTTTTATGAAACTGATTGAGCGTGTAATAAATGATAACAAGGGAATCATCGTTATGGTGCCTGAAATTTCACTTACACCGCAGTTTGTTTCAACTTTTTCAAAGCGTTTCGGCGAGCAGATTGCCGTATTTCACAGCGCACTTTCACTCGGTGAAAGGCTTGACGAATATAAACGCGTTAAAAAAGGTCTTGCAAAAATCGTTATAGGAACACGAAGTGCCGTGTTTGCTCCGTTTGAAAAAGTCGGTCTTATCATAATGGACGAGGAACAGGAGTACAGCTATAAGTCTGAAAGCTCCCCCAGATATCATGCAAGAGAAATCGCAAAATTCAGATGCAGCTACGATAATGCCCTGCTTGTTTTAAGCTCGGCAACCCCGTCGGTTGAATCATATTACTACGCAAAAAACGGAAGATATTCGCTTAACACGCTCACCGAGAGATACGGCGATGCGGTTTTGCCGAAGGTTGTTGTCGCAGACATGAATATTGAACAGCAAAACGGCAATGTAACGGGATTTTCCGAAACCTTGCTTGAAAATCTGCGCTATAATCTTGAAAATAACAAGCAGTCAATTCTGCTTTTAAACAGACGGGGATACAACACCTTTGTAACCTGCCGAATGTGCGGTGAACCTGTTGTGTGTCCTAACTGTTCAATATCGCTCACATATCACAGCGCCAACCGCAGAATGATGTGTCACTACTGCGGATATTCCGTGCCTTACACGGAAGAATGTCCGTCCTGTCACAGCAAATCTTTAAGATTTGGCGGAACCGGCACTCAAAAGGCTGAAAGTGAAATTTCAGAGTTTTTTCCCGATGCAAGAATATTGCGTATGGATACCGACGCAACATCTTCAAAATCATCCTATGAAAAGATGATAACGGCATTTGCAGACGGTAAGTACGATATTCTTGTGGGAACACAAATGGTTGCAAAGGGACTCAATTTTCCCAATGTGACGCTTGTGGGGGTTCTCAACACTGACTATATGCTGTATGCCGATGATTACAGAAGCTACGAAAGAACATTTTCTCTTTTAACTCAGGTAGTCGGCAGAAGCGGCAGAGGTGCGTCAAAGGGTATGGCTGTTATTCAGTCCTACACTCCCGACAACCTAATAATCTCTATGGCGGCAAGGCAGGATTATCTTGCCTTTTACAGCACCGAAGTTCAGGTCAGAAAAGCAATGCTTTATCCGCCTTTTGCGGACATCTGTCTTATCGGCTTTTCGGGTGAAAAACAGCAGCTTACAATGAAAGCGGCTAACAGCTTTTTGCAGTGCTTTGTCAGTCACGCAAGAAGCGAATACCCTGCCATGCCTTTGAGAATACTCGGTCCGTCACCTGCAAATGTTGTGAAAGTGAGCAACAAATTCAGATATAAACTTATAATAAAATGTAAAAATAACCGTGATTTCAGAGGACTGCTCTCAGCGGTTATGACAGAATTCGGAAAGAATAAGGAATTTGGAAAGGTCAGTACATATGCTGATATGAACGCTCTGACCTGTTAGTGAAAGGATATAATTTATGGCTTTAAGACAAATTGTAAAAGAGGGCGACAGCGTTCTCACAAAAAAATGCAGACCTGTCGTAAAGTTTGATGACCGCCTTGCAGATCTTATTGACGATATGATTGAAACTTTGCACAAGGCTGAGGGAGTGGGACTTGCCGCTCCTCAGGTCGGAATTTTAAGAAGAGTTGTGGTTATTGATGTCGGCGAAGGTCCGATTGAGCTTGTAAACCCGAAAATCATCGCTTACAGCGGTAAGCAGGAAACTCTTGAGGGTTGTCTTTCAATCCCCGGCAAGTGGGGTTACACAGTAAGACCTGATTATGTAAAGGTTAAGGCTCAGGACAGACACGGTGACGAATTCGTTATTGACGGCAAGGATTTGCTTGCAAAGGCTTTTTGTCACGAACTCGACCATCTTGAGGGAATTCTCTTTACTCAGGTTGCAACGAGAATGTTGACTCCTGCCGAAATTGAAGAAATGAATAGCTGATAAACAGGTGAAGATATGAAAATAATTTATATGGGTACTCCGGATTTTGCCGTACCTGCACTCAAGGCTCTTGCAAATTCGGAACATGAGGTTTGTGCCGTGTTTACACAACCCGACAAGCCGAGGGGAAGAAAGATGATAATGACTCCTCCCGATGTCAAGGTGTGCGCAGAAAAGCTGAACATTCCGGTGTATCAGCCCGAAACCTTTAAGGACGGCAAACCTCTTGAAATTATCAATAAATATAGTCCCGATGTCATTGTTGTTGCGGCTTACGGAAAAATTCTTCCCAAGTCGGTACTTGACTCTGCAAAGTACGGCTGCATCAATCTTCACGGCTCGCTTTTGCCTAAATACAGAGGCGCATCTCCTATTCAGCAGAGCGTATTAAACGGTGACAGGGAAACCGGTGTAACGGCTATGCAAATGGATGTCGGACTTGACACGGGTGACATTCTGAAAGTCGTCAAAACTGAAATCGGTGTTAACGAAACCTCGGGAGAGCTTTTTGACCGTCTTTCTCTTATGGGAGGAGAGCTTATTCTTGACACACTTTCGGCTCTTGAAAAGGGCGAAATCACTCCGATTAAGCAGGACGAAAGCCTTGCAACCCACACTTCAAAAATTGACAAATCACTTTGTCCGATTGATTTTACAAAACCGGCATTTGAGGTGCATAATAAAATCAGAGGACTTAATCCATGGCCGATTGCCACAACCGAAATTAACGGTAAAAAGATAAAGGTTCATTCTTCTTTGCTCTGCGAAAAGAGCGGAAAAGCGGGAACTGTAATCAGCACAAAACCGCTGGTTGTTGCCTGCGGTGAAAAGTCGGTTGAGCTTTGTGAAATTCAGCCTGAGGGCAAAAAGAAAATGACTGCCGAGGCATTCCTTGCCGGCCACAGGCTTTCTGTCGGCGATGTAATCGGTTAAAAATTCCCGTCTGCAATATGCAGACAGAAAGGTGTTTGATTTATGGGCTTCTTTTACGGATTTGACATGACATATCTTGTGTTTATTGTTCCTTGTATCATAATAACATTGATTTGTCAGGTCAAAGTTAAAACAACTTTTTCAAAATATTCACAGATAAGAAATTCAAGAAATATGACAGGCGCTCAGGCGGCTGAATATGTTCTTCGTCAGCACGGTGTAACAGGCGTCAGAATCGAGCATATTGCAGGCAGTATGACAGACCATTTTGACCCGAGAACAAATGTAATCAGACTTTCCGACACGGTTTTTAACAGCACCTCCGTTGCGGCTGTAGGCGTTGCCTGTCATGAGGCAGGTCATGCAGTTCAGCACGCAGAAAATTATCTGCCGAACAGAATCCGTTCGTTTATTCTTCCTGTTGCAAGACTTGGTTCAAGCCTCAGTTGGATTTTTATTATAGTCGGTTTTTGTTTTACACAGAGAGTAGGTTTTGTATTTCTTTATATAGGTATAATCCTGTTTGCGCTTTCCGTACTCTTTACAATCGCAACACTTCCCGTAGAGTTTAATGCGTCAAAAAGAGCGCTTGAAACAATCAGAAACGGCGATCTTCTTTACGGTGAAGAATACGCAGGAGCAAAGAGAGTGCTTCAGGCAGCCGCAATGACATATGTTGCAGCGGCTCTTACTGCAATTATGCAGCTTTTAAGATTAATTATAATTGCAAACAATCGCAGAAGATAATTTATTTTGGAGATTAAAATGGCAAACACACGCAATATTGCACTGAATGTGCTGCTTAAAATTGAAAATGAGGGAGCATATTCAAATATTGCTTTGAATAATGCCATAAAGGAAAACCGTCTTTCGGGTGTTGACAGCTCTTTTGTGTCAGCACTCGTTTACGGCGTTCTGGAAAGAAGAATCACGCTTGATTATATTATCAGGTCCTATTCTAAAATTCCGTTAAGGAAAATTGAAACAAAAACAAAAAATATTCTTCGTCTTGGAATACTCCAGCTTTTGTTTATGGACAAAGTTCCCGACAGTGCGGCAGTCAACGAAAGCGTTAATCTTGCCAAAAAGCACAAACTTCAGAAATCATCGGGTTTCATAAACGGAATTCTTCGCAATATCACAAGGGCAGAGGATAAATATACATTACCCGATGAAAAGGACAGGGCTCGATATCTTTCGGTAAAATATTCTGTTCCCGAAAACATTGTGAAATTGTGGGTTAATTCTTACGGAGAAAATAATACCGAACAGCTTTTGGCATCTCTTAACGGCAGAGCCAAAATCTGTTGTCGTGTTAATACCCTCAGAACAGATGCAGACACATTAATTAAGAAATTATCCGATGAGGGTGTTGTTGCGGAAAAAATCCCGTTTATCGACAACGCACTCTATCTTGAAAATACAGGCTCGGTTGAAAGACTCAGAGCGTACAAGTCCGGACTTTTTCATATTCAGGATGCGTCAAGCCAGCTTTGCGTGAATTTTCTTGATGCAAAGCCTCGCAATATTATGCTTGATGTGTGTTCCGCACCGGGCGGAAAGTCGTTTTCGGCGGCTCAGTATATGAACAACCGTGGCAGAATTTTTTCCTGCGATATGTTCGACCATAAGCTGAAACTGATTTCGGCAGGTGCTAAAAGGCTTGGCATCACATGTATTTCAACGCTTCTGCGTGATGCGTCAACCAATGACACGGCACTTCCTGTGGCGGACAGAATCCTCTGCGATGTTCCGTGCAGCGGTCTTGGAATCATGTCAAGAAAGCCCGAGATCAGATACAAGGATGACCTTATTTCCAACGATTTGCCGGATTTGCAGTACAGGATTCTCTGTGCAAGTGCGGATAATCTGGCAGTAGGCGGTAAGCTTGTCTATTCTACCTGTACATTGAATCCTGATGAAAACAATAAAAACACAAAGCGTTTTCTTGAGGAACATCCCGATTTTTACGGAATACCGTTAAAACTTCCAAACGGAATTACCCGTGCATTTGATGAAGAACCATACGAAATAACACTTATGCCGCACACCTGCGGAACAGACGGATTTTACGTCAGCTTATTCGGAAAGAAGGCGTCAAATTGAATAATTTAACGGATATCAAGTCAATGACGCTTGATGAGCTGACTGAATTTGTCACAGAAAACGGTTTTCCAAAGTTCAGAGCAAAGCAGATTTATGATTGGTTGTACAAAAATGTGACCGATTTTGACAATATGCGTAACATTCCTGCCGATTTAAAGGCTTTTTTGAAATCAAGTAGTTACATTTCTGTTGCAAATATTGAAAAAAAACTTGTTTCAAGGTATGATAAAACAGTCAAGTACCTTTTTTCGTTTAATGACGGCGAATGTGTAGAGTCTGTTGTAATGAGTTACAAGCACGGATATTCAATCTGTATCTCAACACAGGTTGGTTGTAAAATGGGTTGTACGTTTTGTGCAACAGGCAAAAGCGGTTTTTCACGGAGTCTTGCACCGTCGGAAATGCTCGGACAGATTGAGGCCGCACAGCGTGATCTTAACATAAGAATTTCTAACATTGTTCTTATGGGAATGGGTGAACCGCTTGATAATTTTGATAATGTTGTAAAATTTCTCCGACTTGTTTCGTCCGACAACGGTCTTAACATTGGAATGCGACATATTACCCTCTCAACCTGCGGTATAGTTCCGAAAATTTATGAGCTTGCAAAACTTCATCTCGGAATAACGCTTTCCGTTTCATTACACGCACCGAACGATGAGATAAGGCAGCGAACAATGCCCATTGCAAGAAAATATTCTATTGAAGAATTATTAAAGGCTTGTTCAGATTATTTCAAAACAACAGGTCGCAGAGTTACATTTGAATACTCTATGATAAGCGGAGTTAATGACAGCGATGAAAACGCAAGAGAGCTTGCAAAACGACTTGAGGGTACACAAAGCCATGTTAATCTGATCCCCGTCAATACTGTTGAGGGAACAGGCTACTTAAAAAGCAATATTAAAAGACAGCAGGCATTCATAAATATTCTTGCTGCTAAAAATATCGGAGCAACCGTGCGCAGAACACTCGGAAGTGACATAAACGCATCCTGCGGTCAGCTCAAAAGAAAGCATATTGAAGAAGGAGGTAAATAACTTGGAAGTATTCAGCAAAAGTGATATCGGACTTGTTCGTAATCAGAATCAGGATGACTGTCGCTTCGGAGTTATTTCTCCCAGCTGTGTCTGGGCAGTTGTGTGTGACGGAATGGGCGGTGCAAACGGCGGTAATATTGCCAGCGCAACGGCAGTTGATTATATCAGCACCAAAATTACCGATTTGTACAAAGATGATATGACCAAGGAGCAGATTGGCGAGCTTATGGCAGAAATTGTTGTCAATGCCAATATGAAAGTCTTTGAAATGTCTATGAAAGATCCCGAGCTCACGGGTATGGGAACTACATGTGAATTCGTCTTTGTAAAAGATACAACCGTTCATGTTGTTCATGTCGGTGACAGTCGCACATACGCTATCAGAGGCGGTAAAATCAAGCAGCTTACAGAGGATCATTCCGTTGTTCAGGAAATGGTTCGAAGAGGCGAGCTTACATATGAGCAGGCGCAAAATCATCCGAACAAGAACTTTATAACAAGGGCGCTCGGCATAAAACCGTCCGTTCGCCTTGACTATATTGAAGCCAACTTTATTTACGGTGATGTTCTTCTCATCTGTACCGACGGACTTTCAAATTGCGTCACAACAGGAGATATGGTCAAAATCTGCCATGAAAACCGTGGCGAAGGTCTTATCACAAAGCTTGTTGACAAGGCGAAAGACGGCGGAGGTTCTGATAATATCACAGCTACCGTAATTTACTAAGGATAGGAGTTGACCGTTTTGGATAAATATTTGGGCAAAAGACTTGACGGAAGATATGAAATCCACGAGCTTATCGGTGTCGGCGGTATGGCAAATGTTTACCGTTGTACCGACACAGTCGATGACCGTGAAGTTGCCGTAAAAATTCTTAAAGACGAGTATCTCAACAACGAGGAGTTTATCCGCCGTTTCAAAAATGAATCAAAAGCCATCGCAATGCTTTCACATCCGAATATTGTAAAGGTGTATGATGTAAGCTTTGGCGATATGATTCAGTATATTGTAATGGAATATATTGACGGCATTACCCTCAAGGAATATATTGATCAGCAGGGCATTATTGAGTGGAAAGACGCAATCCACCTGACTGCACAGATTCTAAAGGCTTTACAGCACGCTCACGAGTGCGGAATTGTACACCGTGATATAAAGCCGCAAAATATTATGTTGTTGCAGGACGGTACAATCAAAGTTACCGATTTCGGTATTGCAAGATTTTCCGATAAATCAACACGCACAATGACAGAACAGGCAATCGGCTCTGTTCACTACATTGCCCCTGAGCAGGCAAGAGGTGACGCAACTGACGGAAAAACGGACATTTATTCTGTCGGTGTAATGCTATATGAAATGCTTACGGGAAAGCTTCCGTTTGACGGTGACAGTGCCGTTACGATTGCGCTTATGCAGTTGCAGTCAACACCGAAGCATCCTCGTGAAATCAATCCGGGAATCCCGATAGGTCTTGAGCAGATTACTATGAAGGCAATGGAAAAGCTTCCGTCCGACAGATACACTTCTGCCGCAGAAATGCTTTCTGATATCGAAAGATTCAGACTTAATCCGTCAATCGTTTTTGATTACGGCAACAAGTCTTTTGTTGATAATCAGCCCACAAAGTTTGTTCACTCTCTGCGTGACAGCGGGGTAAGAAATAAAATTGACAACGAGGCAACCAAAGTAGTTGATATGCCGCAGGACGATGTTGTTGTTAAAGAAGAACAGTTTGCCGATGAGGATTTTGTAAAGGAACATAAGCCGTCATACTATGCAGTCAAGGGTATTGTAATTGCGGCTGTTGCAGTATGTGCAATTTTCTTTGCACTTGCAATGTTCAGAGGCTGCTCAACCTCACAGGCTAAGGATGTTGAAGTTCCCGATTATGTCGGCAAATCCTTTGTTTCAATAAAAGAAAATAACCCGAATGATTTTAAGTTTGAGGTTAAGAGTGAATATGATGAGTCAAAGGAAATGGGCGTAATTCTTGATCAAGAGCCTAAGGGCGGTTCAATGAAGGTTAAGTCAGGCTCAACAATCACGGTAACCGTAAACGGAACGGACACAGAGGTTTCTGTTCCTTATGTAACCAATTACAGCGAAAAAGAGGCTTCTCAGGCTCTCAAGGAAAAGAATCTTATTCCTGAAATTGTCTATGTAGAAAACACTAAAACACCAAAGGGCTACACAATTGAGTGCTTCCCGAAAGCAGGTGTAAAAACTACAATCGGTTCAACGGTATATGTATATATTGCAAGCGGTGAGAGAACCAAACAGGTTACACTCCCGTCGGTTGACGGACTCACACTTTCCGAAGCAAAGCAGTCTCTTGTTGATCTCGGACTTACCGTTGAAACAGTACAGGATGATGAAAGCAAAGAACCAAAGGATACAGTCCTCGGTATGTCGCCTCTCCAGTACGGCAAGGTTGACGCAGGCTCTGTTGTAACCCTGACTGTAAGCTCTGGACTCGGTGACGAAAACACGGTTAATATCTTCGTTGACCTTCCGTCGGATGTTGAAGATTCAGTCGATATGACTGTAATTGTTGACGGTGCGGTTGATTCCCGCAATTCAAAGACACTTGTTCCAAAATATAACAAGACCTATACTCTTGAGCTCAAGGGCTCAGGCACTTCAACTGTAGTAATTCAGCTTGACGGTCAGGCGTACAGAGAGTATTCGGTTGACTTTGCATCGGCAGCGGTAACCACTACGGCGTCATATGATTATGTCCGTGCGACAACCGCTCCTCCCGAAACCGAACCGCCGACGCAGTATTACACAGATCCGTATGTAGCGCCTGACACGACCGTTCAGCCGGTTACGGATGATCCTGAACTTTAATCGGTGAAGTATGGATACTAAAAGCGGAATTTTAATGAAATCAATCGGCGGATTTTACTATGTCCGTGCCGATGGCGAGGATTACGAATGTAAGGCAAGGGGGAGCTTTCGCAAAAGCGGAAACTCTCCCGTAGCGGGGGACAGGGTAAATATATCTGTTCCGAATGACGGCTTTTGTGCGATAGAAGAAATTCTTCCGCGCAAAAACAAGCTCCGCAGACCTGCTCTTGCAAATCTTGATATTCTTCTTCTTGTGTGTTCAACTGTTGAACCGTTGCCGAATTTTACGATTATTGACAAAATGACTGCGGCGGCGGTAAACAATAATATGGAACCCGTAATTGTCGTTACAAAAAATGATTTGGAAAACGGAGATAAGATTGCCGATATCTACAGACACGCAGGTTTTGAGGTTTTCCTCTGTTCGGAAGATGATTCTTCACAAACCGAAGAACTCAAAAGCTATCTGTCCGGCAAGGTTTCAGCCTTTATCGGTAACAGCGGCGTCGGCAAGTCCACATTGCTCAATAAGCTTTTTCCATCGCTTTCTCTTGAAACAGGGCAGACAAGTAAAAAACTCGGCAGAGGAAGACATACAACAAGAGTTGTTGAACTGTTTGAACTTAACGGTTGTTTTGTGGCTGACACACCCGGATTTTCAACCGTCGATCTTCAGCGTTACGAAATGATTGACAAAAGCCGGTTGCAATATTGCTTTCCTGAATTTGAAAATTATTTAGGGGAGTGTATGTTTACTTCATGTTCGCATACCTGTGAAAAAGGCTGCAGGATTCTTGAGGCGCTCTCTGACGGTGAAATTGAAGAAACCCGTCACCGCAGTTATGTTCAGATGTATAACGAGGTCAAGGACATTAAATCATGGCAGATAAAGGAGTAGTTATGCGTTGTGTGATTATTGCAGGCTCGCCTGACACAAATTCGGATTTTTTGTCCGAGGTTATAAAACCTGATGACTATGTGATATGTGCCGACAGAGGCTGCAATTTTGCAAAACAGGCAGGAATTATTCCGAACCTTGTTGTAGGTGATTTTGATTCCGAGCCTGATGTACTGTTTCCGAACTGCGAAACGGTTCGCCTTATTCCCGAAAAGGATGATACCGACACAATGCACTCTGTTGACCTTGCACTTGAAAAAAGGTTTGACGAAATAGCAATTCTCGGTGCATTGGGCGGTCGCTTTGACCACAGCTTTGCAAATGTGGCGGTTCTCTCTTATATTCACGAACACGGAAGTAGGGGTGTTCTTCTTTCTGAAAACGAGAAAATAGAATTTCTGCCCGTAGGTCATTATGAATATAGAAACTTTAAGGGCAAAACATTTTCGCTTTTTCCTTTCGGATGTCCGAGCGTATGCGTAAGCTATTCGGGAACAAAGTATCCTCTTGAAAAATACTGTGTTTCGAGCAGCGTTACTCTGGGTGTTTCAAATGTATTCACTTCCGATATGACAACAATTGACATATATGACGGAAATGCAATACTTATAATTAATTTGATAGACTGTTAAAATTACAGCTTGACATTGTTTGCAAATGTATCTTGTATATGTCAAAAGCAATGTCAACATTATATGGGGGTATAGCTCAGCTGGGAGAGTGTCTGACTGGCAGTCAGAAGGTCACGGGTTCGAGCCCCGTTATCTCCACCACATTTTTATACAACAATATTTGCAAAGAATTTGCTTTATTAGGCTTTGCAATAACAAAATTGTAACTATATTAACACCTTTAAGTCTTGAAAAGAAATATGTTTTTATGGTATAATTCTTTTCAGACAAAATTTGAAATTGATACTTATTTGGAGTTGAGTAATAATATGTCATTGTGTATGGGATGCATGCAGGAAATAGGTGACAACAAGATTTGTCCGTCCTGCGGATTTGATACAACTGAAAAACAGCAAGCTCCTTTTTTACCGTACGGAACAATTCTTCAGAACCGCTATATCGTAGGTGCGGGAATTGATACCAACGGCGAAAGCACACGCTATATAAGCCACGACAAGCAGACAGGTGACATTGTAATCATCTGCGAATTTCTTCCTATCGGACTTTTTTCTCGTGAAGAAGGAACTACCGAGGTCAGAATAAATTATGAAAACCGCCTTGTATATAATAAACTCAAGGACGATTTTCTTAACTATTACAGGATTCTTTCAGAACTCCGTGAGCTTTCTGCTCTTATGAATGTTCACAACATTTTTGAAGAAAATAACACAGTTTATGTTGTTGAGGAAAACGAGGATCTTATTCCTTTTGAGGAGTATGTTGAACGCAGTAACGGTCATCTTGAATGGGATATTGCCCGTCCGCTTTTTATGCCTGTAATTTCTGCGCTTGAGGCTCTTCACAAGAGAGGTGTCGGTCACTATGCTATCGCACCTAAGAATATGTATATCACAGCATCGGGTAAAATTAAGATTTCAGGCTTTGCATCGGAAAATGAGCGTAAAAGAGGCACACCTCTCAAATCTCAGCTTTTTTCAGGAGCAGCGGCTCCCGAACAGTATGATGACAATTTCCCTCTTGACGATATTACGGATATCTACGGATTTTGTGCAACCCTTTTCTATGCTCTTACAGGTCATATGCCAAAGAGTGCGGCGGAACGCCGTAAGGACAGCCGACTTCTTATGAGTACAACAACCGTAAAGCGACTTCCTCCGCATGTTGTTTCGGCTCTTGCTAACGGTTTGCAGGTTGAGCGTGAAAACCGTATTACAGATTTTGACGAGCTTCGTTCACAGCTTTCCGTTGCTCATACAGCAAAGGCAATTCAGGACGAAATTTCAAGAACAGCAAGCATGAACCTCACAAAGTCAGAGCGTACACGCAAGACTTCAAACGGTATGTCACACGCTTCAATTATTATTATTGCGGCTGCTATCACGGTTCTTGTTCTCGGTATAGCCGGTGTGTTCTGGCTTATGCAGAATCCGCTTGCCGGAATGTTCTCAAGCAATACGGATGCGAGTGTAAGCTCAACTCAAAGCACAGAGTGGACAGGTGCTACTGTTCCTAACTATATCGGAATGACATATGAAGAGGCTGTTAAGAGTGTTGACAGCAACAGCAATATCACAATCTACAGAACTTTTAACGATGAGTACAGCGATGATTATGCAGAAGGTAAGATTATGTCACAGACTCCTGCCGCAGGTTCAAAAATTACTCAGGAGGATTCCGTAGTAGTGAGTGTTTGCGTAAGCAAGGGATCACAGATGAGAACTCTGCCTAAGGTTGAGGGTGAAAAACTTGATACCGTTGCATCCGACATTGCCGCTCAGGGACTTCTTGCAACAGCGGAATATGAGTACAGTGACAAGGTTGCCGAGGGAAGGGTAATCCGCTACAAAGAGCATGTTGAGGGTGATACTCTCGAATACGGTTCAACGGTAGTTCTTATTGTCAGCAAGGGCAAGGAACAGAAAAGTTCTCAATCATCAAGCAGATAAAATTAATAACAATGTTTAAGACGGACTTTTTTCAGTCCGTCTTTTTTCAATGCAAAACAGTTATAGTTACTGATTATTTTAAAACACTCGATAAAATTGAGCTAAGAAAAAATTTCAGAAAACTGTCACAAAATAAAGGTCAAAAATAGTCAAATTTCTCTTGACTTTTCTTGAAAATGGTATAAAATATAATTAGCACTCAGGGAACAAGAGTGCTAATTAATTAAAAGTAATTTAAAATTTTTACAGGAGGCTGTATTTATGACAATCAAACCATTACTCGACAGAGTCGTTTTAAAAGTTGAAGAGGCTGAAGAGAAAACAAAGAGCGGTATCATTCTTTCATCTGCTGCTCAGGAAAAGCCACAGTTCGCATCAGTTGTTGCTGTTGGCCCCGGCGGTGTTGTTGACGGCAAGGAAGTAAAGATGTATGTCAGCGTAGGCGATAAGGTTATCGCAAGTAAATATGCAGGCACACAGGTAAAGATTGACGGCGAAGAATACACAATCGTAAACCAGTCGGATATACTCGCAACTCTTGAATAATTAACTAAATATACGGAGGTAATTTACAATGGCTAAACAAATCGCATACGGCGAAGAAGCAAGAAAAGCTTTAATGAAAGGTATCGACCAGCTCGCTGATACCGTTAAAATCACACTCGGACCTAAGGGCAGAAATGTTGTTCTTGATAAGAAGTTCGGTGCTCCGCTCATCACAAATGACGGTGTAACAATCGCTAAAGAAATTGAACTTGAAGATCCTTTTGAAAATATGGGCGCTCAGCTTGTAAAGGAAGTTTCTATCAAGACTAACGATATTGCAGGTGACGGTACAACAACTGCCACACTTCTTGCTCAGGCTCTCATCAGAGAGGGTATGAAGAATGTAACTGCAGGCGCTAACCCAATGGTACTTAAAAAGGGTATTGCAGACGCTGTAAATGTTGCAGTTGAGGCTGTAAAGAAGAACAGCAAGCAGGTATCCGGTACAGATGATATCGCAAGAGTTGCAATAGTTTCATCACAGGATGAATTCATCGGTAAGCTTATTGCCGAGGCTATGGAAAAGGTTACAACAGACGGTGTTATCACAGTTGAGGAGTCAAAGACAGCCGAAACATACAGCGAGGTTGTTGAGGGTATGATGTTCGACAGAGGTTACATCGCTCCTTATATGGTAACAGATACAGATAAGATGGTTGCAGAGCTTGACAATCCGCTTATCCTTATCACAGATAAGAAGATTTCTACTACACAGGAAATTCTCCCACTTCTTGAGCAGATTGTTCAGATGGGTAAGAAGCTCCTTATCATTGCTGAAGATGTTGAGGGCGAGGCTCTTACAACTCTCGTACTTAACAAACTCAGAGGTACATTCACTTGTGTTGCCGTAAAGGCTCCGGGCTTTGGTGACAGAAGAAAAGAAATGCTTCAGGATATCGCAACACTCACAGGCGGTACGGTTATCACATCCGACCTCGGTCTCGAGCTCAAGGATACAACAGTTGATCAGCTCGGTACTGCCCGTCAGGTTAAGATTGAAAAGGAAAACACAATCATCGTTGACGGCTCAGGTGACAAGGAAGCTATCAAGGGCAGAGTTGCTCAGATCAGACAGCAGATTGAAACAACAACATCTGACTTTGACCGTGAAAAACTTCAGGAGCGTCTTGCAAAGCTTGCAGGCGGTGTAGCAGTTATCAAGGTTGGTGCCGCAACAGAAGTTGAAATGAAAGAAAAGAAGCTCCGTATTGAGGATGCTCTTGCCGCTACAAAGGCTGCTGTTGAAGAGGGTATCGTAGCAGGCGGCGGTATCGCTTGCATGAACGCTATTCCTGCTGTTGCAGAGTTCGTTGACACTCTCGAGGGTGACGCTAAGACAGGTGCTAAGATTGTTCTTAAAGCACTTGAAGAACCGCTCCGTCAGATTGTTGCTAACGCAGGTCTTGAGGGCAGCGTAATCTGCGAGAATGTTAAGAAGGCTAACAAGGTTGGCTATGGCTTCAACGCTCTTACAGAGGAATACACAGATATGGTTTCGGCAGGTATCGTTGACCCGACAAAGGTTACTCGTTCAGCTCTCCAGAACGCAAGCTCTGTTGCAGCAATGGTTCTTACAACAGAATCACTTGTTACAGACATCAAAGAGCCTGTAGCTCCGGCAGCTCCCGCAGCACCTGATATGGGCGGAATGTACTAATCTCGTAAGCTGTAATATTATAGATAAATTTTACCGCAGACTCAAAAGGTCTGCGGTAATTTTATGCTCAAATCCTTTTTCTTGCTTTTTGTCGAAAGGTATATTATAATTTAAATATAAACGATAAATTTCACACGGAAAACAGGTGATTTTATGAAGATAAAGGAAGATTTTGTTCTGCGAAAGGTTGCAGATTCATATGTTGTAGTTCCCGTAAACAAGCTGACGCTTGATTTTAACGGAATTATCAACCTCAATGAAACTGGTGCATTCCTTTTTGAAAAGCTCCAAAACGGTTGCGAAAAGGCTGATTTGCTCAAAGCAATGCTCGATGAGTATGAAGTGAGCGAAGAAAAGGCGAGTGCCGATATTGATATATTTATTCAAAAGCTAAGCGAGGCTGATGTCCTTGAATAAAGAAGTAGGTCTTGATGATGTAATGCAGATTATAGCCGAAAAGCTTGAAGCGGGGGGAACGGTTACTTTCAATCCGAAGGGCACAAGTATGCTCCCTATGCTCCGAGACGGTGACGATACGGTTGTTTTATCAAAACCGAAGGGCAGACTTCATCTTTTTGACTTGCCTTTATACAGGCGAAAAGACGGCTCGTATGTATTGCATCGTGTTGTCAATTTCGGAAGTGACGGTAGTTATACTATGTGCGGTGACAATCAGTTTGCCGTTGAAAAAGGTATTACCGATGATGATGTAATCGGAGTAGTAACAGCCTTTTACAGAAAGGGCAAGCCTTATACGGTTGACTCAATGAAGTACAGAGCATACCTTGAATTTATGTTCTACTCAAAACCGCTAAGACGGGTTATTGCATCATCTGTGTCAAAAAGTAAAAATGCATTTTCAAAGCTTAAAACGAAAAAAGGGGAAAAATGAGGAAGCATCTTAACGATAACGAAAAAATTGAATTTAAGTATCTGCTTGAGCTTGTTTCATCGTCTGTAAACGGAACAGCACCTCCGATTCCTTATGAGGGAATAAAATGGCAGTCGATAAAAATGCTTGCAAAGTATTGCAGTGTTGAATCGCTTGTCGCCAATGCGGTTTTGTCGCTCGACAAAAAGTATGTTTCGCCCGAGGTATATGAAAAATTCAAGCAGGATTTGTCGATTGAAGTGCTGATTGACGGAAATCTCTCATATGAAACCGAGAAAATTCTCAAGGCTTTTGATGAAAACAAAATCAAGAATATTCCTTTAAAGGGCTATTTTATGAAAAAGGAATATCCCCGTCCCGACTTTCGTTCCGTGTCTGATGTAGATATCCTTTTTGACAGAAAACAGGCTGATTCGGTCAAAAAAGTTTTTTCCGAACTCGGATACACTTTTCTGAATGAAGATGACAACCAGTATCATTTTGAAAAAAAGCCGATGATGAACATTGAAATGCATGCAACTCTTGTCCACGAAAATGAGGAATCCTATCCGTTGCTTGTTAATCAGCTTGACCGTTCAACAAAGCGTAACGCTTACAGCTATTCATATAAAATGAGCCATGAGGACTTTTATATCTATATGCTTGTTCATAACTCTAATCATTTCAGAATCGGCGGAATGGGAGCCAGAATGGTGCTTGACAGCTATGTTTTCCTGAAAAATCATCAATCTGAGCTTGATTATGACTATCTTAATGTGATGCTTGAAAAAATCGGTATTGCAAAGTATGAAAAGCGTGTCCGTGAGATTGCGTTCAACTGGTTTGCAAAGCCGCAGGCTGAACTTAAATTTGATGATATCGAAGAATATATTCTGCTCAGCGGTACACTCGGCAGGGTAGATGTCGGCACGATGATAAATTCTCACAAGACGATTACAGAGAATAACAAATCAAAATTCTCATATCTTGTGTCCTCAATATTTCCTCCAAAATCCAAAATGCAGTATAAGTATCCGTATGTAAAAAAAGCACCGTTCCTTTTACCGATTTCATGGTGTCATATGTGGGGGAAAAGGCTTTTTGCAGACAGAGATATCAATTTTAAATCGGGCATCAAAAACCGTATGTCATACACCGATGAAGATGTAAAATTGTACAAGTCCCTTTTGGATGAGATGGGCTTTGACGGTATTGGAATAAATAATTTCGGAAATTGAATAAAAAATCAACCTCCCGACAGTTTTCTCTGTCGGGATTTTTGCATAATAAAGGCAAATTCGAAAATAATATTTCAAGATATTATTTTTGAGGTGATACCTAAATGGTCAGAATTATTACCGATTCAGCCGCCGATTTTGAACATTCCGAAAGTGAAAAATTCGGAATTTCTACAATTCCGTTAGCTGTATATATTGACGGAAAAGAATATAAGGATGATTTTTTACATTCAAAGGAACGCTTTTACAGACTTGCAAAGCTGTCGAAAACCTTGCCGAAAACCTCTCAGCCATCACCGTATGTCTACGAATGCGCCTTGAAAAAGGCGAGAGATAAGGGAGAATCGGTTGTGGTGATAACTGTTTCTTCGGCATTGAGCGGTTCATATCAGAGTGCAGTTCTTGCAAGAGATTTGCTCGGATATGAGAGGTGTTATGTAATAGACAGTAAATCTGCTTCGGCAGGTCAGAAGCTTCTTGTAAACGAGGCACTTCGCCTGCGTGACAACGGGTTTACAGCAAAAGAAATTGCCGAACATCTTCTGAGGTTCAGAAGCAGAATTATGGTATATGCCTGTATTGACGATATGAAGTACCTCTATGGGGGTGGCAGACATACAAATGCCGCCGCTTTACTCGGCTCAACAGGAAGAATAAAACCCGTAATCAGCATTACGGGTTCGGGCAGTGTAGCCTTTGAGGCGAAAACAATCGGAATGCGCCACGGTATGAATCATATGCTGATGTCGCTGAAAAAGCTTGGCATAGACCAAAATTATCCGCTGTATATAATGCACACAAACGCAAAAAATCAGGCATTGTATTTATCAAAGCTTATAATATCAAAAGGAATTCCTTTTGTTGAGGGCAGTATTGTCAGCGTGGGTTCCGTTGTCGGCAGTCATATAGGAGAGGGCAGTACGGGTATTGCATTTGTCAAAAAAGAGCAAAGAAAAAGCGGACATGATTAACTGTCCGCTTCAATCATTTTATCAGGCTTTTTCGCTTTCTTTACTGTCGGGAATTTCTTTCAGTTTTCCGACAAATTCTTTGATTTTTGTATATTTGCCGTTAAGAATACACTCAAATGCAAAAGACGCAGTAGGAATCATAAGAATTATGTAAGTCAGCACATACTGCGACTTGCCTTCAAATAAGAGGTGATATCCGAACGCTCCCAGAATAACAAGAGGGAGAAGTACGGTTTCAATATTTGTCTTTCTGTTAATGAACAAGAAGTAAATTCCTGCCGCAAACGCAATGAAAAGAATCTGCATATAGAAGTTGAAGTACAGTTCAAAGAACTGTCCGATACTGCCGTCATACATTCCGTTGCCGATCCAATTAAGCTCGTTTGTATGAGACTTGACCTTGCTAACCCATATGCTTTCGTATGTCGGCTCATTCCATTGGCTGATAATTTTCTTCGAGAAGAAGTCAATCATATAGTTTGTGTTTTTACCGAAGTAATTCATTCTTGATTTTATATTGGTCCAAGCCTGTGCATTTGCGGCTTTTGTGTCAAGACCTGCGCTTTTATAATCGTTGAGGGCAATTCCGTTGTACCAACCGGGAGCCATATATGAATCGTTAATGCCCATATCAAGGTACATAGCCTGTGAAACACCGCTTGAAAGCTTCACTCCCGAACGGTTCTCATAACTCATGATAACAAGGTTGCTTGTTCCGACAACCGCAATGCAAATTGCAAGTGCAAACGCAATGCTCTGCCACTTCTTAGCCTTAATTGTGTGAATAATCAGCATAACAACAAACGCAACAAGATAAATCAAGTTGTTGTATTTTGCAAGTGTTGAAATAACGAGAAGTACGGCACACGGAATGAGGAGCAGGTACTTGTTTGTCTGAAAATACTTGATGAGGAAGTATGATGCCCAGATTGCAAAGCACATTCCGATGATGTTGCCGTAAACGAATGTGCAGAAAAGTACGGGCTGAAAACAGCCGGCAAGCAGGAGAATTGTAATAAATTCAACCGAACGCTTTTTGAAAAGAAGTCTTGTGATGTTTACAATACCTATATAAGCGGCAGCTGTACACATTACATTGAATACCTGAATCGGCATTGTACTGTCCGTACCGAAAATTCTGTAAAAAATTTCGCTGATGAAAACAAAGCCAAGCTGGAACGGATAGAAGTTGTAGTAAGAATATCCGCTGTAAAAATCGCTGTTGTAAAAACCGCTGTTATTGTGGAATGACGAATAGTTTCCCTTAGCCGCCTGCGACGCTGTTTCATAGATGTTGTAGCTGTCAGCCGCAGGAACAGAGGTTACCGAGAATATCCAGACAAGTCCCACAATCATGACGAACGCCGCAAGACCTATATGCATATATTTCAGATTGACCTTTGCAAAAAAGTCACAATGCTTTTTCATTTTGAATATAAAAACGGTAAACAGGGAAGTGAATAGGATGTTCAGCGCAATGTTATCCGTCTGATACAAAATTATTTCACTGCCGTAATTTGCCGAATCAAACACGCTTGTCTGCACAAAGCTCATAATTGCTATGTATGCAAATGCTATGAATACAAACAGACAAAGAATGTTTACAATAACATACTCGACTGTATTCTGCTTTTTAACTGAAGTAACCGTTTTTGCAGTCTGTTTAGGTTTATTTGAATTGTTCTTAGTTTTAGTATTACCCATATTATGTACCTGCCCGATTAAAATTCTTTCTTGACAGAACGCATAAACAGAGTTCCGAGTGCCTCTTTGATATCTGTTCCGTCGAATAAAACCTTGTATACAGACTCAACAATCGGAAGGTCAACACCATATTCCTGACCGAGCTTGTATAATGCTTTTGATGTCATAACACCCTCGGCAAGCTTTGTAAATCTGTCTCCCTTTGCAAAGCTTTCACCGTACATTCTGTTGTGACTCCATTTTGAAAACAAGGTAGCCTCATAGTCGCCGAGATGACAAAGACCGTAAGCACTCATCTCATTGCCTCCGAGTGCCTTAATGAGTCTTGCAATCTCTCGTGTGCCTCTTGCCATTAACGCACCTTTTAGTGAGGTGTAGTTAAGTCCGTCAAGCATACCTGCGGCGATGCCGATAACATTCTTTGCGGCAGCACCGATTTCACTGCCGATAAGATCCGTTCCAAGGTAAAATCTGATAAGGTCGCTTGTGAATTCATTTACAAGCTTTTCCTTAATATCGTGATTATTGCTGTCAATAACCATACAGTTCGGAATACCTCTTACATAATCCTGGGGATGTCCCGGACCTACCCAAACTGCAATGGGTGTCTTGCTTTCGTCAACAAATTCACCGACAACCTCACTGAGCCTTTTGCCTGTAGTTGCCTCAACACCCTTCATACAGAGGACAATTGTCTTGCCGTCAAGATTGTACTTTGAAATATCTGCAAAATACGAACGCAGATACTGCGATGAAATCGAAATTATAATAACCTCGGCTCTTTCAATCGCATATTCAAGATTCGAAGAAACCTCAATTGACTTTGGAAAGGTGAGATAGTCGTTTTTGTGTGTTTCTTTAAGCTGTATAAATTCGGGTGCGTCGGCAAGTCCGCAGCTTAAAACATTGTGACCGATTTTGTCGAGATACCAGGCAATGCAGCTGCCCCAGCGTCCGCAACCTAAAACGGAAATATTCATATTATTACTACTCCTGTTTATATATTATTTATATTTTTTATAGCTTTAATAACAATAAAAAACCCGCCCGACCGTATGATTTTTGCAATAACCTGCCTACTTGAGTGACAGGTGGGTGCCCGCCCTTGAACTTCAGGCTCCCTTCTTCCGAGAAAACGGGAGGTCTGCACACCGTTCAATGGAGCTAAGCTCCCGATTTAAATGTTGTAGGGTTATTTTAAAATCATTCGCGTATCGGGCAGGAATTCAAACTTATTAATCTTTAGTCCTGCAATACTATTTATATGCAGAAAAATGAACTGTTAGTCATCTTCATCATAAAATTCTTCATTGTAACGCTCTTCAAAAACAGCGGCAATTCTGTCGAGCTTGTCATCATCCTCAATTTCGGCAAGCTCTTCTTCGCCGTCAATTTCGGTAACTTCAAAAATATAATATTCTCCCGAATCATTTACAGCATCCTCGGGATTTTCAAAGAACGGGTAGAGTACATAGAACTTACCCTCATCGTTTTCAATGATATCAAGAATTTCAAATTCTATTTCTTTACCGTCATCACCGATAAGGGTAATGAGGTCGGGTGTATATTCGTTAGCCATTCCAGAACCTCCGGTTTTTAAGAAATTTGGGTTTGCTTTTTCCACCGTAATCATTTTACAATTTTTTGAGCGTTTAGTCAAGATGTTTAACACTTTTGGTTGAAATAATTAAAAAGTATTAAAAAAATTGAAAAAGTTTAAAAAAAGTGTTGACAATGACTAAAAGGTATGATATAGTATAAACACGATAAATCATATATCGATATTAATTAACTAACAACTTCCTTTCTATGTGCTTGATTACTCCATAAAATTACCTAAAAACCGACGGCTGCATACCGTCGGTTTTTACGTTGTGTTAAAATTCTTTTTATTAAATTGTAAACTTTTTGTAAGGAAAATAGCCTTGAAAAATGATTTTAAAAGATATATAATGCTTTTGATAATGGATTAGTGCGGAAAAATACGGCAAAATCCCGTTTTTATCGCATAAATCAGCCCCCACAGTATGTTCAATAAACACACAGAATGGAGTTTTTAATTTAATGAAATCATTTCAAAAGCTTCCGCCGCAGTTTCAGTGTGCCGAAGTAAAAGAATACTATGACATTCTCTGCAAAAAACAGGGAAGTTTTGTTTTAAAGCGAATCCTTGATATTTTTGCTTCTGTTATTCTTCTTGTGTTTCTCATCATTCCGATTGCAATTATTGCGATTTTAGTTAAAACCGACTCAAAAGGTCCTGTGTTTTACAGACAGGAAAGGGTTACAACCTACGGAAAGAAGTTCAGAATTCTTAAATTCCGTACAATGGTAACGGGAGCTGACAGGCTCGGAACACTTGTCACAACCGACAGCGACTCCCGAGTTACAAAAACAGGAAGAATTTTGCGAAAATATCGTCTTGACGAGCTGCCGCAGATTTTCAATGTTCTTTCGGGCAGTATGTCAATAGTCGGAACCCGTCCGGAGGTTCAGCATTATGTAGATATGTACGAACCCGAATATCTTGCAACACTCCTTATGCCTGCCGGAATAACCTCGTTGGCGTCAATTATGTATAAGGATGAAGAAAAGCTGTTGAAAGGCGAGATAGATGTTGACAGGGTTTATGTTGAAAAAATTCTTCCCGAAAAAATGAAGTTCAATCTTTCATATGTCAAAAATTTCAGCTTTGCTTCCGATATAAAGCTGATGTTCAAAACCGTAAAAGAAGTTTTCAGCTGATTTCGTTTTGATTGGAGTATTCAGATGACCGATTTTAAACAAAAGCTCAGAGGATTTTTTTCCGATTCATCGCTTTTTAGAAGAATCTACATTATAGATTTGTTTTTTACAAACATTGCGTTTCTCCAGATTCCTGCGTATGTACTTCTTGTTTTTCTCTTTATATGGGGTGTATGCCTTTCGGTATATAATCAAAGACATAATAATACTTTTTTTAAACTGCGCTTCGGAATATGGATTGGAGCATTTCTTGCCGTAACGGTATTTTCGATGCTCATCAATTTTTCACAGACATTTCTTTACAGCCTTCTTATGCTTCTGCACGTTGTAATGTGTTTTTTCCTTTTTTACGGAATGCATACAGAGCCTGAATTTGATTACAGAATAGAGCTTTATCACATTGCAAAATTCATAATATACGCAACCACGGTAATGAACATAATCGGCATAACCTGCCTTATGTTCGGCTTTAAATTTGAATGGTACTGGATTAAATTTACCGTTTACGAAAACAGGTTCACCGGTTGTTATGTCAACCCGAATCTCCTCGGCTTCATATCTGTGGTGTCGATTTTCTGTTGCCATATACTTTCAAAAGGGCATTTTATGCGCAGAATTGCCGAAAAAATTCCTGAACCCGGCATCAGTAAGATATGGATTGTAGCCTGTCTTGCCACAAATGCGTTTTCGCTCATTCTGTGCGATTCAAACGCCTCACTTGTGCTTGCTCTCGGATATGCAATTGTTTATATAGTTTATATGTTCTTTGCCGACAAGGCGGGACTTTCACCTTCAAAAATTATTTTGAAAATTACAGCGCTGTTTCTTGTGGGAGTTTTCCTTACAGGCTCTGCCTTGATGTTCAGAACGATTTGTCAGGAAGGCTTTTCCGTTGTTGTATCAAAGACAACCTCTGTTGTCGATTTGCTTTTAGGCAAAACCGAAAGCGAACTTGTGCAGGAAGAACTGACTTCCGAACAGAGAGAACAGCTTGAAAAGGATAAAATCACCTTTTCACACGAAAACAAAAACATTGACAGCGGAAGAAAGAAGCTTTGGCTTGAATCAATCAATCTTTTCAAACTGTCGCCGATTATCGGAATTTCCAACGGAAATATTGTTCTCTACAGTGCCGAATATTCAAACGGTGCTTTGGAATATTCGTATCACAAAAGTGATTTGCACAACGGTTTTCTTACAATTCTTGTTTCAACGGGTGTAATCGGTTTTGTTCTTTTCGGAATTTTCGGTTTTCGATTTGCAAAACACTCCGCACAGCACCTGTTTTTGCAGAAAAAAACATATCGTGACGATGTTTATCCCTGTCTGTTTGCTTTTCTTTTCGCTTATTTGATTTTTGCCTGCTTTGAAAAGGCATTGCTTTATGACATATCGTTTATGGTGGTGTGGTTTTGGCTGATTATGGGATATATGAGTTGCTATATCACAAAGTTTGAACCGACGCTTGAAAGTCAGTATCTTTTTCACGGAAAAAGACTCAGACGTGTAACAAGAACAATGCTCTGATGCTTGTATAATCGGAAAATTTGATGTATAATAACCGTAGGAGCGTTTTGTTTCTGCGGTTATTATTTTGTGAGGTATAATTTTATGAAATACGGTTTCATCAAGGTTGCATCCGCAACACCGAAAATCAGGGTTGCAGACTGTAAAACCAACACTATAAATATTATTGAACAGATTAAAGAGGCACACAAAAACGGTGCGTCACTGGTTGTGTTTCCCGAACTTTGCGTAACGGGCTACACCTGTTCCGATTTGTTTTATCAGCGTGTTTTGCTTAATGCGGCTGAAAAATCAGTTGAGAAAATTCTTAAAGAAACAGCAGACCTTGACATAATCTCAATTGCAGGAGTTCCCGTCGCAATTGAATCGGCACTCTATAATTGTGCCGCAGTAATTTATAAGGGCGATATCCTCGGCATTGTTCCTAAGGTCAACATTCCTAACTACAGCGAATTTTACGAGGTTCGTCACTACACAAGCGGTAAAAACCTCTATGATGAAATTTCATATGCAGGCGTCGAAACCATAATTTCAGACAATATTGTGTTCTGTTGTGACAAAATGCGTGATTTCAGCTTTGGTGTTGAAGTCTGCGAGGATTTGTGGGTTGCCGCATCTCCGTCTGTTGAACACGCAAAACACGGCGCAACTATAATCTGCAACCCGTCAACATCGGATGATGTAATAGGCAAGGCACAGTATCGCCGTGACCTTGTAAAAATGCAGAGCGGTAAGCTTTGTTGTGCATATATTTACAGCGATTCGGGTTTTGGCGAAAGCACAACGGATATGGTATTTTCGGGACAGAACATAATCTCCGAAAACGCATCTCTGCTTGCAGAAAGCAAGCGCTTTACAACAGGCATTATCTATGCCGATATTGATGTTCAAAAACTTTCGGCAGAACGCAGAAAGACAAATACTTTTACAAAAAGTGATGACAATAACTTTACCTCGGTATATTTTGATATGCCGTTAAAACATACCGAACTTACAAGAGAGTTCTCTCAGACTCCGTTCATTCCGTCAAACAAATCAGACCTTGATGCCCGTTGTGAGGAGATTATAACAATGCAGGCAACAGGTCTTGCAACAAGACTTGCTCACACGGGAATTCAAAATGCGGTTTTAGGACTTTCAGGAGGTCTTGACAGTACGCTTGCTCTTATCGTCTGCGTTCATGCTTTTGATATGCTCGGTATTGACAGAAAGAATATTCATACTGTAACAATGCCGTGTTTCGGCACAACAAAGCGTACAAAATCAAATGCACAGCTTCTGGCTGAGGCTTACGGAGTGTCTTTTGAAGATATCAATATTACAAAAGCTGTTCGTCAGCATTTTGCAGATATTAACCACGATGAAAGCGTTACAAATATAACCTACGAAAACTCACAGGCGAGAGAGAGAACACAGATTCTTATGGATCTTTCAAACAAATATAACGGTCTTGTTATCGGCACAGGCGACCTTTCTGAGCTTGCTCTCGGTTGGGCAACCTACAACGGTGACCATATGAGTATGTATGCCGTAAATGTGTCAATTCCGAAAACCCTTGTCCGCTATCTCACTGCCTATGAGGCACAGCACAGCGAAGGAGTTCTCAAAACCGTTCTTCTTGATGTTCTCGATACACCTGTAAGTCCCGAGCTTCTTCCGCCAGATAAAAACGGCGAAATTGCACAGAAAACCGAAGATGTGGTTGGTCCTTATGAACTCCACGACTTTTTCTTATATTATTTGGTAAGATTTGGCTTTGAGCCGAATAAAATATACTACCTTGCAAAGAAATCATTTGCAGGAAAATACGACAATGCCACAATCAAAAAGTGGCTCACAACTTTTGTCAGAAGATTCTTTACTCAGCAGTTCAAGCGTTCATGTCTGCCAGACGGACCGAAGGTTGGTTCTGTAACACTTTCGCCTCGTTCAGACTGGAGAATGCCGAGTGATGCGTGTGTAAATCTTTGGCTTGAAAATCTTGAAGAAGATTAAGAAATAAAATTTTGACGGTGATTTTATGAAATTGTTTATTACACGAGATGTATCTCCGTCCGATGTTTGTTTTCTGATTCGTGATGAATTGGGCAGGGATAAATATACTGCTGTTATGAAACGCAGAAAGAGAAGTATGCGTGGTGTTGTCAACAACATTGTAAGGCTTAATATTCTTGATGAGAATAAAAACCTTGTTGCAAGACTTCGACAGTTGCCCGTTGCAGGAGTAAATTCATTTACTCTAAAAACAGACAAAACAGCGGCAACCCTCGTGGTGCTTATGACCAACAATATGGTTCAATGCAGATTCTACGGCAATAATTGGAGAATTCTCGGTGATGTAATTTCAAAAAATTTCAGCATTGTTGATGTTGACAACGCACAGATATGCAATCACATCAAGCACCCTTTAGGGTGCGAGCTTGAAATTGCCGATGTGCAAAACGAATTGATATGTTTGATGACCGCCTTATGCGTCAATATGATAAATACAGTTGACAAGCGAGAGGTACAGGTTGTATAATCTATGTGCAGACAGTTCCCACCGCTAAAACCATGTGAACTGCCGTAGAGCAAGCAAATAACAGTGCAAACAGCGCAGATAAATATTAAAAATTGAAATTGTCAAAGCGACATCCTTTGATGTCGCTTTTTGCAAATTCAGCTTGCAACGCAAAATTTTGCGTTTAATATATTCTCAGGGAGGAATAAATATGGACAAATTATTAAAGCTTTTAAGTGAAAATTCCGGTTTTACAACAGCGGAAATAGCGGCAATGCTCGGCGAGCCTGAGGATTACATTAAGGCGCAGATTAAGGAATACGAAAATTCGGGAGTAATCAAGGGATATCAGGCAGTCGTAAACTGGGATATGGTTGACGACAGCTATGTTGAGGCTTTAATCGAACTTCAGGTAACTCCCAAAAAGGAAACAGGCTTTGACGAAATGGCAGAACTCTGCATGGGCTTTGAAGAGGTTGAATCTCTCTATCTTATGGCAGGTACATACGACTTTGCTCTCATTGTAAGAGGGGAGTCAATGCAGGATATCGCAATGTTTGTTGCCAAAAAGCTTTCTACAATTGACGGTGTGCTTTCAACGGGTACACACTTTATTATGCGTCGCTACAAGGACAGAGGAGCGTGCCTCTTCAGCGATGAAGAGAAGCGTGACGGGAGGCATTTAATTCTGTGATAGATTACAATAATTTTATTAATAAAAAGATTTCAACGGTAAAACCTTCGGGTATCCGTAAGTTTTTTGATATAGCTAACGAAATGGACGATGTCATTTCTCTGAGTATCGGCGAACCCGATTTTCAGACGCCGTGGCACATCCGTGAAGAGGGTATTAACAGCCTGAAAAAAGGTAAGACATGGTATTCCCCGAACAGAGGCTTTGCCGAACTTCGTGAAGAAATTGCAGCTTACTACAAAAGAAGATTCGGTATTGAGTATGATGCCAAAAAGCAGACGCTTGTAACTGTCGGCGGCAGCGAAGCAATTGACCTTGTTTTCAGGACATTGCTTGATCCTGGTGATGAGGTTATCATTCCCGAACCGTCATTTGTTTGTTACGAACCGCTTACGGTGATGGCAGACGGCGTGCCTGTTATTATCAACACAAAAAACGAAGATAATTTCAGACTTAAAGCGTCAGACCTTCGTGCAGCAATTACTCCAAAGACAAAACTTCTTGTACTTCCGTTCCCGAACAATCCGACGGGTGCAATTATGGAGAGAAAAGACCTTGAAGAAATTGCAGAGGTTATCAGGGAACACAATCTGTTTGTACTTTCCGACGAAATCTATTGCGAGCTTACATACGGCAATAAAAACCATGTTTCCATCGCTGAAATCGACGGTATGTACGAGCGTACAATCGTTGTAAACGGCTTTTCAAAATCATATGCCATGACAGGCTGGAGGCTTGGTTATGCACTCGGTCCTGTTCCTGTTATTGCTCAGATGACAAAGCTCCACCAGTACGGAATTATGTCTGCTCCTACAACCGCACAGTATGCCGCTATTGAGGCTCTGCGCAACGGTGACAGGGATGTAGAGATGATGCGTGGCGAGTATGATATGAGGAGAAGGCTTGTTGTGGACAGCTTTAACGCAATGGGACTCACCTGCTTTGAACCTTTGGGTGCATTCTATGTGTTTCCGTGTATCAAAAGCACAGGTCTTACAAGTGAGGAATTCTGTACAAGACTTATTGTGGACAAGCATGTTGCCGTTGTTCCGGGTACTGCGTTCGGTGAATCGGGCGAAGGCTTTGTCCGTGTGTCATATTCATATTCTATCAAGCATCTTAAAATTGCGCTTGAAAGAATCAAAGAGTTTCTTGATGAACTGAAAAAGGGTTAAAATATGGAAGTAAAAGTTCTTGCTCCTGCAAAAATAAATCTTTCTCTCGATGTTCTTTCAAAGAGAGCAGACGGTTATCACAATATTTCAACTGTTATGCAAGCCGTTGATTTGTATGATACAATCACAATCACAGACAATGAAAGCACCACGGTGACAATTTCATGTAACTGTGAGGGCGTGCCGTGCGACGATTCAAACATTTGTGCAAAGGCGGCTTACAAGTTCTTTGATTATTGCAAAACGGATGTTAAGGGCATTCATATCGACATTGACAAGAAAATTCCCACACAGGCAGGTCTTGCCGGTGGAAGCAGTGACGGTGCGGCTGTTATTTTAGGCTTGAACAATATGTTCGGAACAATGCTCAAACCCGCAGAGATGAGGGAGATCGGTGAAAAAGTAGGTGCGGATGTGCCTTTCTGCCTTGAGGGCGGAACAAAGCTTTGCACGGGAATAGGCACTGCAATCAAAAAAGTTGCCTCTTTTCGTTGTGACAGCATTGTAATCTGCAAACCCGACACAGTCAGCGTGTCTACTGCCGATGCATACAAAAAGGTTGACGCACTCAATCCTCACGCCTGCTATACCGATGAAATGGTTAAGGCACTGTTCAGCAGAGATATGTTTATGATTTCAACAACAATCTTCAATGACTTTGAACTTGCTCTGCAAATTCCGGAAGTTAATGAAATCAAGGGTATTATGCTCAAGTCAAAGGCAAGGGGAGCAGGTATGAGCGGTTCGGGTTCAGCCGTGTTCGGTGTGTTCACTTCATCACGCAGAGCCAAAAAATGCTATGACAAGCTTTGTGAAAGCTACAAAGAAGTTTTTCTCTGCAAGCCCGTTTCAGACGGCTGCAAGGTGCTTTGATAAAATTTAATAATTCTGATTAAAATTACAATAACCTGTCCATACTTATTTCAAGAGAGGACAGGTTATTTTTATGAAAACAAATAAATCAATACTTTTAATCAAATCAGCAATAATTGCATTCGTACTTACAACACTCTATTCGGTAATTCCGTTTCAGGCGGTGTGTGCTGAAATCCCTAACAATGTTTTTCGTTTTCACATACTTGCAAATTCAGACACGGAAGAAGATCAGACTCTTAAACTCAAGGTGCGCGACAAGGTTCTTGAAAGAACAAAAATTCTTTTTGATACGGCAAATTCAAAGTCGGATGCCGAAGAATTTGTAAAAGCAAACCTTGAAACTATAGAAGAAATTGCACAAAATGAGGTGTACAAAAACGGCTATAACTATCCTGTAAAAGCTGAAATTGTCAATATGCACTTTGATACCCGCCATTACGAAAGCTACACTCTGCCTGCCGGAATGTACGACGCACTTCGCATAACAATCGGCAATGCAAAAGGTCATAATTGGTGGTGCGTAATGTACCCGTCAATCTGCATTTCAACGGCAGACGAGGGAAAAGACAGGGCAAAAGATGTTCTTTCGGATGACGAATACAGCGTAGTAACTGATGATAAGGTGGAATATAAATTTTTCATAGTAGAACTTTTTCAGAAAATTTTTGTTTAACAACTGCAAAGTTCTTTAAATAACCCACAGAATATGTTATTATTTGTACAGATATTTAAAATAAAATTACTTTGTTGTAAATTAAATTTATGGAAGTGATGAAATGTTGAGATTTATTCTCGGAAAAAGCGGCAGCGGCAAAAGTACCGAGACTTTAAAGATTTCAGGCAAACTTGCAGACAGCAATCTTCCTGTAATGCTGATTGTGCCTGACCAGAGCACATTTGAATGTGAAAAAACCTTGCTCGATGTGTTCGGTGCAAAAAAAGCCGAGAAAGTTCTTGTATTCGGTTTTTCAAGACTTTGCAAATATGTTTTTGAGTTGACGGGAAACTCAGCCGATAATGTTATTGACGAGGGTACAAGAGCCGTTGTAATGAGCCTTGCGCTTGAAGAACTTACCGAAAAACTCCGTCTGCTTTCATCAAAGGGCAATAAAAGCCTTGTTGATGTTATGCTGCAGACTGTTTCCGATTTGAAGAAAAGTTCGGTTACAAGCGATGAACTCAGAAGTGCGTCAATGCTTGTTGACGATGAAACCTTAAAGACAAAACTCAACGAAACCGCCCTCATAAGCGATACATTCGACGCTCTTGTCAGCCAAAGCTATATTGATCCTATGGATGACTTGACAAGGCTTAATGATATTCTCTTAAAGAATAATGTTCTCAGGGATTATACGATAATCTTTGACGGATTTTCAGGATTTACAATGCAACAGCTCAAGGTGGTACGAAGCCTTATTCGTGACTGTACCGCTACATATTTTACCCTTACTCTTGATCCCCTTACAGACGGTTCTGAGGAAGTTTTTGCAACCTCACAACAGACATATAAAATTCTCAAGGAATATGCAAAGCGTGACGGAGTTGATATTAAAGCTCCGATAAAGCTTACCGATTTGCACCGCTTTAAAAATGATAATCTTGCTTTGCTTGAACAGAATATTTTCAGACCGCACATTGAACCACTTGAAATTGCTCCCGAAAATATCTGCGTTTACAATGCCGTTGATATGTATGACGAGTGCGAATATGTTGCCGGTAAAATCAAGCACCTTGTTATAGAAAAAGGTTATCTCTACTCCGACATTTCCGTAATTTGTCACGATACAGAACCGTACAGAGGTGTTTTGTCCGAAATTCTTGAAAAATACGAAATCCCGTATTTCAGCGATGAACACGCAGATATTGATGTAAAACCCGTAATAAGGCTTGTAAACTCAATTTTCAGATGCCTTATTTACGATTTTGACAGAGAAGATGTGCTTGCACTTTTGAAATCGGGTTTAACTGAATTTTCTGTTGAAGAAATAAGCCTTTTTGAAAACTACCTCTTTGTATGGAATGTTTCAGGCTCGGCTTTTAAAAATAAATTTGTTCAGAATCCTAAAGGCTATTCTGACAGGTTTTCGGATTATGACAGAGATATTCTTGCAAAGGTTGAAAATTTGCGTGAATCAGTTATTGAACCGTTACTCCTTTTCAAAGAAAATGCGAAGGATAAAAACGGACTTGAAATTTCAAAGCTGTTCTATGCCCTTCTTGAAGAACTTAAAGTTCCCGATGCGTTACGCAGAATGTATGCGGAATTTGAACGCTCGTACGATAAATCGGTGGGTGCTGAGCAGATAAGAGTTTGGAATATGTTTATGGCTGTTCTTGACAAAACCGCCGCTGTAATCGGTACAAAAACAATGACTGTAAAGCGTTATTACGAGCTTTTGAGCTTGCAGATTAACGCAATGCAATTATCAGATATTCCGAGAACAATAGATTGCGTGACGATAACAACCGCTCAAAGAGTACGAATTTCTAAGCAGAAAACGTCATTTCTCATTGGCTGTGTTGACGGAATTTTCCCTGCAATACCACATACATCAGGCATTTTCTCACCGTTTGAGTTAAAGATGCTTGCAATGAACGAAATTGAACTCGGTGACAATTTTGCGGCACTTAATAATCTTGAAACCTTTATGGCATATTCCTGTATGACCTCTGCAAGTGAGTTTCTTTCCGTATCGTTTTATTCATCGGACATAACGGGAACAACCTATCAGCCGTCCGAAATTGTTCTGCAATGTAAAAAGGTATTTAAAAATATCATTGCATATGACAAATTTGATTTTGATGGCAAAAAAGAAAGTATGTACGCACTCCGTCCTGCTTTTGATACAGTTGCCGATATGATCGGAAAAGGCAAAAAAGTGCCGGAATCATTGCTTGAAATTTTTGCACAAAATCCTGAATATTCCGCAAAGCTTGATTCGCTCATAAATGCAAAAGACAAAGTTCCCTTTAAGATATTTGACAAGAAAAATGCCGAAAAGCTTTTTGGTAAAAATCTCAATATTTCAGCGTCACAGCTTGAAAAATTCAATCTCTGCAGATTTTCCTATTTTTGTAATTACGGCTTGAATGTTCGGGAAAGACAAAGAGCAGAAATCAACCCCATGCAGTACGGAACGATTGTTCATTACATACTTGAACGCTTTTTTGGCGAATATACTAAGGAAGAGTATTTATCGCTTGAGGAAGATAAATTCCAAAAAATTGTCTGTGCATATCTTTCGGAATATGCAGTTAAATATTTCGGCGAAGAACAGCTTGAGTCAAATTCATTTACATACCGCCTAAAGACAATTCTTGATAATGTGATGTATCTGATGAAACATATTATGGAGGAGCTTTCTCAGAGCGAATTTTTTGTTGCCGATTGTGAACTTAACATTGGCGAGGATATTCCGTCATATACTATCGTACTGCCCGACGGTCACAAAATTGCAGTCTGTGGAAGTGTTGACAGAGTAGATATTATGCAGAGAGCCGATATAACATATTTGCGTATTATTGATTATAAAACAGGCACAAAACAGTTTAAGCTTTCCGATATTCTCTACGGAATCAATCTTCAGATGCTTTTGTATCTCCATTCAATCGAGGCTTCGGGCGGCGACAAATACGGAGAAATTGTACCTGCCGGGATTTTGTATATGCCTGCAACCGTTCCGTATATTTCGTCAGACAGTTTGAAATCAATTGACAAGCTGCCCGATGAACTTAATAAAAAGCTAAAGATGAACGGACTTTTGCTCAAAGATACAGAAATAATTCACGGAATGGATAAGACAGATGTCGCAACATACATTCCTGTAAAAATTAAAGCGGGCGAACCTGTTTCTTCAACAAGCCTTGCAACACTTGCGGAATTCGGTAAAATCTTTAAAAAGGTTGATATGCTCATCGCTGAAATGGGCAAAAATATCTATAACGGCAACATTGAGGCGAAACCGCTCAAAGGCGGTCACGATTCGTGCGAATACTGCCCTTATGACAGCGTATGTGCCTACAGACAGAGTAACCCGATAACTTGTTTTTCTGTCGATAACAAGACCGTTATCGAAGAAATTACAAACGAAATTAACGGAAAGGAGGAAGAGTAATGTCAAGAAATTGGACTACGCAACAGAAGAATGCAATCTATGCAACAGACGGTTCTGTGCTTGTATCGGCTGCCGCCGGTTCGGGCAAAACTGCCGTGCTTGTAGAGCGTGTAATAAAGCTTATTACACGGGAGAAAAATCCCCTTGATGTTGACCGCCTTCTTATCGTAACATTTACAAGGGCGGCGGCTGCCGAAATGCGAGAAAGAATACAGGCGGCAGTCAACAAGCTTCTTGAAGATGATCCGTATAACGCTCATTTGCTTGCACAGCGACAGCTTTTGTACAGTGCAAATATTTCTACAATAGACAGCTTTTGCGGAGATATTGTCCGTGAATATTTTCATACGCTCGATGTTGCAAGAGATTTTCGTATTGCCGATGAGGGTGAGCTTGAAATTCTCAGACAAGAGGCACTTGACAATACATTTGAAAGCTTTTATGACAGCGAAGATGACTGCTTTTATTCTTTGCTTGATCTTTTTAAAGGAAAACAGGGCGACCAAAAATTGCGTGAAACAGTCCTTAAAATATCCGAGTTTCTTACAACTCAGCCGTTCCCAGATAAATGGCTTGATGATATGCTCGAAAACTATTCTGAAACCGATATTGAAAAAACTGTGTGGGGCAAAATTATAATCGACTATGCTCTGAGTGCCGTGCTTCACGGAATCAATCTGACTGAAAATTCTATTCTTCGATTAAAAGATGACGAAAAACTTCAGGATGCAGTCGAACCCCTACTTGTCGGTGATTTGGCATATTTTAACCTTGTTCAATTGAAATTTGTTTCTTCATCATGGGATGAAATCAGACAGGCAATATTTTCTTTTGAAACAGGAAGAATGAAAAGTCCGAAAGGATACAAGGATAATCCGATTAAAATTTCTGTTTCATCCAACAGAGATGAGGTCAAAGAAACGGTGAAGAAACTCCAATCATTGTTTTTTTGGAGTGAGGAAGATGCAAGGCTTGAATTGTCGCAGCTTCATAGGTTCATATCTACCTTGTTTACACTTGTTCGTGCATATGACAAAAAGCTTTCCAAACTCAAAGCGAAGAAAAATATTCTCTCGTTTGCCGATATTGAATCACTTACTGTAAAACTTCTTGCAAAGCCCGATGATGATAACGGCTATACCAAAACCGTTCAGGCTCAGGAGATTTCAAACAGATTTGATGCTGTTATGGTTGACGAATTTCAAGATGTAAATGATGTTCAAGACCTTATCTTCAAGTCGGTAAGCAATGATGAAAGCAATCTTTTTGTGGTTGGCGATGTAAAGCAGAGCATCTATGGATTTCGTCAGGCAAAGCCCGAAATTTTTATTGAACGCAAAAATGAATATAAACGATTCAATGAAGAAAATCCCGAATATCCTGCAACTATAATTCTCGACAGAAATTTCCGCAGTCGTTTTGAGGTGTGTGATGCGGTCAATTTTATTTTTGAAAGAATAATGACCAAGGAATCCGCAAAAATGGAATATAATTCCGATGAAAGGCTGGTAATCGGTGCTGAGTTTCCAAAGTCTGATGATTGCAATTTTGAAATTTCATTGATTGAATCCGAAAGTTCTGACCTTGAAAAAGAAGAAATTGAGGCAAAGTACATAGCGGATAAAATTCACGATATGATTAATTCGGGCTTTAGAGTTAAGGACGGAGATATAATGCGTGAAGCCCGTTACGGCGACTTTGCAATAATTCTTCGCAGTCCAAGCGGAAAGGCCGCAACTTATGTCAACACTCTGAACAACAGCGGTATTCCTGCCTACAGCGAGAATAAGTCTGCTTTTTTTGATGCAGTTGAAATCAAAATTATGCTCAACCTTCTGCGTGTAATTGACAACCCCGGGATTGATATTCCTCTCTTGTCGGTTTTGTGCAGTCCTATGTATGCGTTCACTCCCGATGAGCTTGCCGAAATGCGTTGTGACAGCAGAAAATCTTCGCTTTACTCTTCTGTCTGTGAATATGCAAAAACAAACGATAAGGCAAGAAAATTTGTTGATGAACTTAAAATTCTGCGTGATTGTGCCTGTACAAATTCCGTTGACGCTCTCATTTCAAAAGCGTGTGAAATGACGGGATTTATGTCTATTTCGCTTGCAGTCAGCGGTAATGATTCGGCACTTAAAAACCTGGAGCTGTTGCGTGAATATGCAAGAAGTTTTGAGAGCAACGGCTACAAAACGCTTTCTGATTTTATTTCATATACCGACAAGCTTATTGCCAATAAGACAAACCTTGACGCATCATCACAAAATGAGGGTGACTCTGAAAATGCCGTGAGAGTTCTCAGTATCCATGCGTCAAAAGGACTTGAATTTCCGGTTTGCTTTATTGCCGACATAACCCACCAATTCAATAAAACCGACCTTAGAAACGATATTCTTCTCGACAGCAAGGCAGGACTCGGCATCAAGACTCAGAGCAATGGTGTTGTTTATAACACATTCCCACGCCTTGCAACAGGGCTTAAAATTGAAGAAAACCTTATTGCCGAGGAAATGCGTGTGCTTTATGTTGCACTCACAAGAGCAAAGGAAAAGCTTATCTGTGTCGGTGCAGTAAAGAAGTGCAGTGATTATCTTGAAAGGCTGTATTCAAAGCTTGTGTCCGAAAGTGTAATTGAACCCTATACTGTCACAAGCTGTCAAAGCTATTGCGACTGGCTCTGTCTTTGTGCATTAGTTCACCCGTCACTCAATAATCTGCGTAACGATATTATGCCGGGTTCAAAGGTAATTCCGCACAACGGAGAATCAGATTGGAAATTGCAGATTATCGTTGATGAAAAAATGATTGATAAGGATAATGTCTTTGAGGACGATATCACTTCAACAAATCTGTTACAGGTTGCCGATGTATCCGATGATACTTTTGATTATGCAAAGCTTTTGAAAAAGAATCTTGATTTCAAATACAGAAACAGAGATATTCTTTCGCTTCCGCAAAAGGTAAGTGCGTCCGATATTGCACACAGTCAGAACGGTGATTATTTTGAAAAGATTCTTTCAAAGCCGTTATTCATAGCTGAACAAAATTCCGCTCCTGTTGCAAGTGGTACTGCTCACCACAAGTTTTTGCAATACTGCAATTTTGAACAGGCAAGAGCAAGTCTTGATACTGAAATTGACCGTCTTTTAAATGACGGAAAACTTACACAGGAACAAGTTGATATGATTGATAGAAAAACACTTAATGAATTTCTGTCAACCAAACTAATTGACCGTATAATTGCGTCACAGCATGTAATGCGTGAAAAACGATTTACCGCAAGGCTTAAACCGTCGGAAGTATTCGATGAATATAAAGGTGTAAAAACCGATGCAACAGTAATAATTCAAGGTGCGGTTGATCTTGCGTTTGTTGAGAACGGAAAGCTTGTTATTGTCGATTACAAAACCGACAGGGTAAAAGATATAACAAAACTTGCAGGACTTTACATGAAGCAACTTGATTTGTACAAATCGGCAATGGAGCAGTCCGAAGAACTTACCGTTAAAGAATGTATTCTTTGCAGTATCCACCTCGGCGCATACATTACCGTATAAAAAGAAAACCGTCCGTAAAATCTGCGGACGGTTTAATCATATTCAGTTTATATCGGTTGCTTCTGCATCAATCATTCTTTGATTGCGGTCGTATTCTTTGTGATAACGGCTGAGCAGAATAATAAGTGAAAATCCCGAAACACCTTCATAAATAAGTGCAATTCCGAGTGCAATCATAAGCAATGCACCAAAAATGTTTGTAAAGAAAATTGTTGTAAGACTGAAAATAATCATTACAATTGCTATAATAAACGGAATCCACCATTTTCTCATACCGAGCGATCTCAGCGTGAGCGAATGTTTCATATCCATAATGCTGTCAACAATAATGATAATGCCAATCGGAATATTGATTATTGCCGCAATTGAAGTGGGTGAAAACAAAGCAAATATACCGAATCCGGTTGAAATAACGCCTATTACAAGTTCAAAGTACATTCCACCTTCTCTGTCAACAAAGAAAGAAATTATGTTGAACAGTCCGTAAACAGTCATTGCACCGCCGAGTGCATAGCACAATACATCAAGCACCTTTTGCGGAAAGACAACCGTCACAATGCCGAGTACAATATAGGCGAGAGAGGTCATCATCATAGTAGCCGCCGGATTTTTCTTTTTCTTATGTTCACTCATTTAATACACCTCAGTCTATTCTCTTGTCGCAGTAACCGCACATTACCATACCAAGCTTTTCGTAGCTGAGGTTCGGAAGATATGGTTCCTGCTGTGTGATACATTTCGGATTGTTGCAGTGATGATTCGATACAACAAACGGTCTGTTTTCAACAAAGAACTCATCATCCTGCAAAAGCAGAAGAATAAGTGCCATTCTGCCGTACATACCGTACTGAGCCTGTTTGAAATACAACGCTCTCGGGTCATCATCAATATCAACTGTAATTTCGTTTACTCTCGGTAATGGGTGAAGAATTATCATATCTTCTCTTGCCTTGTCAAGTTTTTCTTTGTCGAGAACAAAAACATTTTTCTGTGCCTGATAATCTTCTTCGCTTGCAAATCTCTCACGCTGAATTCTTGTCATATACAGAACATCAAGGTCTGTGATTGCATCTGCAAGGCTATGAGAAATTTCATACTTACAGCCGTTCTTTTCAAGAATGTCAATAACATAAAGCGGAACGCTGAGTTCCTTTGTTGAGATAAGTACAAAGCTGTTGTTCGGATATTTTGCAAGTGTCTTGATAAGCGAATGAACTGTTCTGCCGTTGAGAAGGTCACCGCATACACCTATTCTGAGGTTATCAAGTCTGCCTTTTTCACAGCTGAGAGTGATAATGTCGGCAAGCGTCTGAGTTGGATGAAGGTGACCGCCGTCACCACAGTTGACAACGGGAATGCCTGCATAGAGAGATGCCGCAGCGGCAGTACCCTCAACAGGATGACGCATTGCGATAATATCGGCATATTCGCCGACAATTGTAATTGTATCTTTAAGGCTTTCGCCCTTTGAAACGGATGAATTCATCGGATTGTCAAAACCGATTGTTCTTCCGCCGAGTTTAAGCATAGCCGTCTGGAATGACATCTGTGTTCTTGTACTCGGTTCATAAAATAATGTAGCAAGAATCTTGCCGTCACAGGCGTGTCGATAGTCGGCGGGACTCTGCATAATCTTTTTAGCTTTTCTGATAATTTTGTCAATCTGCTCGGTAGACATAACCGATAAATCAATCAAATTTTTGTCAAACATAAATAACACAGCTTTCTGCAATTTTTTCTATTTTATCAAAATTTTCTGTATTTATATATACTTAAAAGAAAAATGGGAATAAAGAATAAAACAATTTTACCCATTGCCGCATTAATTTTTAAGGAATGAAAAATATTAAATTGTGTGTGAAAATGATGCACCTAAATAAAAAATGCATTCTGAAAATACGGTATAAGAAATTCACCGTAAACCGGCAAAGTCGATTAAAACATTCGTACAAAGTATTTTTGTTGACAAAAAATGCATTAATGTGGTATCATATTAATAGTTATATCAAAGTGCAGACGCGTTTTTTACTGCGTAATTCTGCTGTTAAAAAAATAAATTTGACTGCATTTTGTAAAGTGAAGTCTGATTTGTGTTTTGAAAGGATTGTCTTACTATGGTTACAGCTATGTTATTTGCAGGCGGTATCGGTGCAAGAATGAAATATTCCGATATGCCTAAACAGTTTCTTGAGGTTGGCGGAAAGCCGATTATTATTCACACAATGGAGCATTTTGCCCGTCATCCTAAGGTTGATGCGATTGTTGTTGCCTGTAAGGCTGACTGGATCGGCTACCTTAATGAGCTTATTGAGGCATTCAATGTTCCAAAGGTAAAGGCTGTTGTTCCGGGCGGTGCTAACGGTTTTGATTCTATTCACAACGGCGTAATGGCTACTGCCGAATTTTCAAAAGATCCTGAGGATATCATCCTTATCTGTGACGGTGTTCGTCCTATGCTCAGCGAAGAACTCATCACTAACTGTATTAAGGATACAAAAAAGTACAAAACAGCAGTTCCTGTTACTCCGAGTATTGATTCACTTCTTTACAGTGAGGACGGAGAAACCTGCGGCAAGAGTTACCAGAGAAGTACCATGTACATTACACAGGCTCCGCAGGGATATACAATGGAAAGAATTCTTTGGGCTCACGAAGAAGCTTATAAGAGAGGTATTACAAACCCTGTTTCCTCAAGTGAACTTTTTATTGAGCTCGGCGAAAAGGTTCATCTTTTCCTTGGCGAGAGATTCAACATTAAGGTAACAACACCTGAGGATCTCACAACATTGCGATCACAGTTCTATTATGAAAACTACAAGCAGTTTGCAAAGGAAGAACTTAAATATGGATTATAATGTTCAAAGTAATATAAAAAAGACGGTTTTTTCCGATATTAAAGAAATTACAAATACAAATGTTGATTGGAACAGATTTAACGGCAAAACTGTTCTTATAACCGGTGCAGGAGGATTTATCGGTTATTATCTTGTTCTCACATTTCTCGCAAGAAATGACTTTTATAACAATAACGTCAAGCTCCTTGCGTTCGTAAGAAACAGAGAGAGAGCCGAGAAAAAGTTTGGCGTTCTTCTTGAAAGAGATGACATTGAGCTTGTTGTTGCCGATGTTACGAATAAGATCGAATGTGAGAGAGCGGATTTTATTATTCATGCAGCAAGTCAGGCAAGCAACATTCAATTTGAAACCGATCCTGTAGGCACTATTAACGCAAATCTCAGCGGTACATCAAACATTCTTGATTTTGCTCTTGAAAGCAAAAGTGAGTCTGTACTTGTTGTTTCAAGCCTTAAAGTGTACGGTGCTTTGCACAACGGTAAAAACAGTATTTCCGAAGATGATATCGGTTATATTGATTTTACTTCCTATAAAAATTGTTATGCAGTAGGAAAGAGAGCGTCTGAAACTCTTGCCGCAAGCTATTGCAAACAGTTTGGACTCAATGTAAAGATTGCAAGACCGAGCTATATTTACGGTGCCAGCAGTCTTACGGATGATCGTGTCTGGGCGCAGTTTATTGCAAATGTTGTTCGTCACGAAAATATTCTTCTCAAAAGCAACGGTGCGGCTAACCGTTCATTCTGCTATGTTACAGACACGGTTTCTGCTCTCATATACATTATGCTTAACGGTGAAAATGTTACACCGTATAACATTTCTTATGAAAAATCAGATACAACAATAAGAAATTTTGCAAAGACAGCTTGTGAGGTTTTCCCTGAGAGAAATATGACTTTGGCTTTTGCCAATCCCGAAGATGAAAAGGAGCCTGAGGTTGATACCTCCGCTCTTGCAAAAACCCCCGAAATTCTTGACAGTTCAAGACTCTACAGCCTTGGCTGGAAGCCTCTTGTTGACCTTAAAGAAGGAATAAGAAGAGCAGTCGGAATTCTTGAAGAAAATTAATAACAGAAATTAGGAATACAGTTATGTCTGAGTTGTTACTTAACCAATTTGAACAGGACAGAGCACTTGTAGCTTTGCGTTATAAGAATTTGAACATCCGTAAATTATTCGGAAAATCTGTTTTTATAGCAGGAGGCGGAGAACTCGCCTTTTCTCTTGTATCATCGCTTCGCATGGTTAACTTAAAAAAACAAGCAGGCATAGCTGTATTTTTGCTTGTAGAGGATAACGAAAGCTATGACAGGAGATTCGATTATATCGATTCATCAGATTTTTCCATCGTAAAGTATTCTTCACTTAATTCGGTTAATAAATGCGGAGATATACTTATTGAAACGGGATTTTTACTTTCTGATAGAGTTGAAAGTGTTGATGTATTTAAAAATCATATCAACAGAGCAAATAATATTATCTCGGCTGTCAATGCGTTAAAGATAAAAGAAACTGTTCTTGTGTCAGACGCCTCAATTTACGGAACACTCGGAAAAGATTTTGTTATTTCCGAAAAAGAAAAAACACATTCCGCTTTTAATTCGGATTCATTAAAAGCAATGCTGATTCAGTCTGTTGAGAATCTTTATTTTTCTGCATCTCATATGTATGATTTTTCAATCAAAGCAGTTAGAAGCGGCAAGATTATATCTGCAAATTCAAGTTCCGCTTTTGTAAGGAATATGCTGGAATCGGCTGTTCATGGAAAATCTTTAAATGTTAAGAATAGTTCACCTAAAGTGTCTTATATAAGTATTAATGACTTGATTTCTGCTGTTCTGTTTGTTCTTTGTAACGGTGAGAACAATCAGGTGTATAACGCCTGCTCAGATAGTTCAACCGTAAATTCGGCAGAATTTTCACTTACGCTTTCGGATTCGTTTGATGAGTGCGAGGTTAACATAACTTCTGCAGGTGATTCTACGGACGGCTGTGCCATTGACTGCACAAGACTAAAAAAGCTTGGTTGGTTATCAATGGTCAACTACAAGGACGCACTCCTTATTTCGGGACACGAGGTAATGGATGATGACAGTATATTTATGTTTTCCGATTCATATGACGGCAAGCTTAATGATATTCAACAAATACTTCTGGGCTTTTTACTTGAGGTTGACAGAATTTGCAAAAAGCATAACATTAAGTATTTCCTGGGCGGAGGAAGTCTTTTGGGTGCAGTAAGACATAAAGGATTTATTCCGTGGGATGATGATGCAGATGTTATGATGCTTAGAAAAGATTACGACAGGTTTCTTTCGGTATTGCCGAGTGAACTCCCGAATTATCTTTTTGCACAGACTCAAAAAAATGAAAAAGACAGCCATTTTCCTTTTACAAAACTGCGAATAAACGATACTCTGCTTTCTACTGAGTTTACATCAAGATTTCCCAACATTCATAACGGAATTTTTCTTGATGTGCTTGCACAGGATTATACTTCAAACAATGCTTTCTTACGAAAAATTCATATGAAAGCAACTGCAAGCTCAAGATGGCTGGTGCTTGATAAGTGGAGAGGTACTTCGGTGAATGCAAACAGCAGATTTTCTTCTTTGTGTGCGAATATTCTGAGAAAGATTTTTCCGCTTGGATTTTTGCAAAAGGTTCAAAATAAACTTATTTCACTTCATAAGAATATGAAAAATCCGAAATATCTGTTTGACAGTATGGGAAGAAATGTTTCAAGAGGAGCTTTTCCTGCCAAATGGCTTGATGAGGCGATATGGGTTGATTTTGAAAATGCAAAACTGCCTATTCCTAAAGAATATGATAAGTACCTGAAGTATCTTTACGGGGAATATATGGAAATGATTCCTGTAAGCGAAAGACATGTAAGTCACGATATCAAGCAAATTGATCTCGGAGAATATGCAGGATATGTCTGCAAAGACAGTTTTGCAAAGCTTGAAAAATAATTCTAAATTGCATTATTAAGTGGTATATTATTAAAAATTTAAGCTTATAGTAATTGTAAGCAATATTAAGACAGTACCCATTTTTATTGACAAATTCTATCCCCGAAAAGTTTTTATCGAACTTTTCGGGGATACTTATATCTTATGGTTCTGTTAACAATTCAGCATAGGGTAGGGGATAATATCATTCGGATTAGCATTGTGTTCGGCAATAAATTTTTCCATCCATATCATATCGTACCACTTATCAAATTTGTAGGCACATTTATGAAAAATACCGACAGTTTTATAACCGAGTTTTTTGTGAAAGCAAACACTGTCGTTATGCAGATGTTTATCCTCATGTTCAGTGTACGCAATACAGGCATTTACATTTGTCACACCCTGCTTTGCGAGAATTTCTTCGAGCTTTTCGTAGAGTTTTCTGCCGATTCCGTTTCCGTGATTCTCAAGGCGGATATAAATACTTGTTTCAACTGACCAATCATACGCTTTTCTGCCTTTGAAAACTCCGGCATACGCATAGCCGACAATTTTTCCGTTGAGTTCGGCTACAATATAAGGGTACTTTTTGAGCGTAGTTTTTATGCGATTTGCAAATTCTTCAATGCTTGGAACATCGTATTCAAATGTGATTGCCGTGTTTTCAATAAATGGTTTGTATATGGCGAGCAATTCTTCGGCGTCGCTTATTTGTGCCGTTCTGATATGCAATTTATCGTTCACAATTATGACCTCTTTAATACTTTATGACATCATAATAATACACTAAAGTTTAGTTATAATCAATATTTAGGCATTTTGAAGTATATAAAAAAGAAAAAAGTCGGCACTCAAAAAAGCTGCCGGCTGTAAACACCCCAACATTTTCATTATAACACAATGCGAAATTAACTTCAATAGATTTTCTAAAAATAAAATTATAAATATTTTTAATAAAAGTGTTGACAATGTGGACAACTAACTGTATAATATAGACAAAGAAAAGAACTTAAGGAGGTTTTAAAAATGAAAGCAAGAAAACCTTACTTCAAACAAATCAGAGATTATATGCGGAGCTTACCACCTAACTCTACAGCCCATGTATTCTAAGAGATGATCTTCTAATTCTTACTTGTTTTGTCGGAACAGCTGATTATTTTGATGTTATAAAAACATATTTATTAATTTTTAATCGCAAGAGCATTCCGAATTCGTCTTTAGCAATCTACATCTTATGATTGAAATTCGTCCAATTAAGCATTAAAGGTTATCGAATTTAATACTCGGGAGAACGGAATTTTAATTATAACTTAATATATATTGAAATCTAAAAATTGGTGGTTAGTCCAATGAAAGCTTAATCGTTATTTAAGCAAAATAAGTCCGAAACGGAGATAAGTCCAATGGAAATTAATACTAAAACCAATGGATGAACAGCTTATACAACGGCACACAGAGTAGTCTGAATTTAAAGAATGTAAGAGGCTGAATTTAATAAGCAGTTCAAACGGGATGTAAATTTGGAAACTTATAATACAGAGTGAAACCGTAAATTTCAATCTGATTTCTAAAATTCAAGGTAAACTAAAGTGTCAGGAGATAATTCCGATGAGATAAGAACTTAAATTAAATCTCGCTTATACGACAAGATTGGAGATATTCCGATGTATGCTTGAGATTTTAAACCGATACAAAGTCAAAAATAAAATCCATTAACGGGAGTTGACGGTATACGGTTACTGATATTGATTTGACGAAAAGTTAATATAAGTCGTAAATAAAGCATTGATTAGCAGTAAAGAAAATGTCGGGATGACATAGAAATCTGCAAACAACAGGAGCTTATTCCAATGAGAATTTAGGTCTTATAGTTTGATTGTAGTATACATACTCAGATGTATAAACACAGTTAGTCGAAGCTAAAGTAAAAGGAGTTAATTCCGATGACTATATAGGCTGACAGTCCAAAATTCCAAAGACTTAGTTTAAGGACAGGTACAATTGATTTAGAGGAAAAGTTGATAAGCTTTTAAGCAATCTTTGTACTGATTGATATTATGAATTTTAACGGTCAAAAGACTTTTATATTCAAATTTAAGAACGGAGATAAGTCCAATGTAATACAAAGTTATTATTGTTGAGGGCATAATATCCGATATTGGAGATGAGTCCAAAGGGCATATTATTTAATTTAAAATAACAACATACCCCTTTAAAAATTGCTATTTATAAATCAACCGATTACGGAGGTGACTGCAACAGCAGTCACCTCTGCTTTGCGTGTTATACAATGTATTAACACGGCAGATAGGGGAGCTGCGTTTTTGATAAAATACACATAAAAATAGGGGACAGAAAAATCTGTCCCCTTAACTTTAGGTGCAACTATTATATGTCGATTCCAATTACTCAATGCCGAGAATCTCTTTGCTTGCAACAACAAGCTTTTCACAGATTTCTGCAGCATTATCTTTATCCTTACCGACTGAAGTAATATAGAGCTTAATCTTTGGCTCAGTTCCGCTTGGACGGATAATAACAGCGTTGTCATCCGCAAGGTGAAGAGCAATAACATTTGACTTAGGAAGGTCAATGTCGGTAACGCTGCCTGTTGCAACATCTGTTTCTTTCCTGAGAAAATAGTCGGAAACCTTAACAACATCGTAGCCTGCAATGCTCTTTGGTGTGTTATCTCTTACAGCTGTCATAATATCAGCCATCTTATGCATACCGGCGGCACCGCCAAACTCGAATGAGTATGTCTTATTGAGGTAGTAACCAAATTCTTCGTAAAGACCGTCAATAACCTCAGCAAGTGACTTGCCCTGTTTCTTATAGTAAGCTGCCATTTCACAAACGAGCATTGATGCAACAACAGCATCCTTATCTCTTACATATGTGCCTGAAAGATAGCCGTAGCTTTCCTCAAAACCAAAGAGATATCTGTTTTCTTCATGCTTATTCTCAAGGTTGAGAATAACTTCACCGATATACTTAAAGCCTGTAAGAACATTCTTGAGTTCACAGCCGTATTTTTCGCAAAGCTTGTTGATGAGTTTTGTAGTAACTATAGTTTTTACTACAACTGGCTTTTCAGGAAGCTTACCGCTTGCTTTCTTACAAGAAAGGATGTAATTTGTAAGCATTACACCGTCCTCGTTACCTGAAATGAGTCTGTAACTGCCGTCATAATCCTTAACGGCAATACCTACACGGTCAGCGTCAGGATCGGTTGCAAGGAGAAGGTCAGGCTGTTCTTTTTCACAAAGCTCAAGACCTTTTGCAAGTGCCTCTTTGATCTCAGGGTTCGGATAAGGACATGTTGTAAAGTTGCCGTCAGGAAGTTCCTGCTCGGGGACAACAACCACATCATTAACACCAATCTTGCCGAGAACCTTTCTTACAAGCTTATTACCTGTACCGTTAAGCGGTGTATAAACAACTTTAAGGTCTGCATCCTTGCAAACGCCGGGGTTAACCTGCTGTTCCATAACTTTTTCAAGATATGTGTCATAAACGCTCTCGTCAACATATTCAATCATGCCGCTCTTAACTGCCTCGTCAAAATCGGTAATTTTAACATCCTTGAACATATCAAGCTTTGAAATCTCGTCATATACAGTGTTTGCGGCAACATCAGTCATCTGGCAACCGTCCTCGCCGTATGCCTTATAGCCGTTGTAAGCTGCAGGGTTGTGGCTGGCTGTAACCATAATACCTGCCTGACATTTAAAGTAACGAACGAGGTAAGAGAGAACGGGAGTAGGCTGAAGTTCTGATGTGATGTAAACCTTAATGCCGTTTGCCGCAAGAACTCTTGCCGCCTCATTCATAAATAAATCTGCTTTAATTCTGCTGTCGTGAGAGATTGCAACAGAACCATTGCCGTACTTTTTAAGCACATAGTTAGCAAGTCCCTGTGTAGCCTGACGAACAACATAAATATTCATTCTGTTAGTACCTGCACCGATAATGCCTCTGAGGCCTGCGGTACCGAATTTTAAAGCTGTGTAGAAACGATCATAAATTTCATCTTCGTTGTTTTTTATACTTTCAAGCTCTGCCTTAAGGTCTTTGTCCTCAACTGCGTTTTCAAGCCATTCGTTATAAGTCTGCTTAATATCCATGATTATGCCCCCAACTTAAAATTTTCACAAAAATGCGACCAAATTCTGTGACAAGCCCTTCTTGCCTATCATAATTCACTATACCATAATTCACAAAAAAAAACAAGTTTTTTATTTGTACATTTTCAAGAATATGTGCTGAAAAACAAAAAAATATCACGCAGAAATCATAATTTTTATCCCTGCGTGATATTTATGTCTGAAATCTGTAAAATATTATTTATTTTACAAGTTTATACGAAACTTCGTTTTCGCTCAAAGAGTAACCGTTCTGCTGTGCCTCAAGAAGAATCTGCTGAAGATTATCCCACTCTGAGTCCTTCGGAATGTAGATATATTTCGGAATTTTTTTGCTGTTTACCGAATAATATGAGCGAAGTCTTGCAAGACTGTTCTGATTTTCACCCGTAACATATGCCGAAAGCGTTCCGTAAGGAAAATCCTCCGCCGCAAGATAAGTCCATGTTTTTTGTGTAAGGAACAGTATGTTTCCTTTTTCAAGATTCTGATACTGACTGATATCGGCATAAATCTGCTCATAGGTTTGTGCGTTATTTGGTGTTGTTTTTATACCCTTTGCAGGGCCGTTCTGAATTGTCTGTGTCAGCTGTTTCGGTTCACTGTCCCAGAAGCAATGTTCTGCCTTGACGGTAATCTGAAAACAAGCCTGCAGAATAATCAGAAACGCAGTCATCACGAATGCTAAATATTTACACGGAACAGCGTAGTCAAGATTATCGGGATTTGCTTTCATTTCCTTAATCAGATTGCCGATGAATACAAAGCTTGCAATATTTGATGCAGTGCAAGCCATTGCAGTTACATAAAAATACTGATTTGAAGAGAAACACAATGCAACAGAATAAAAAATTCCGAGAACAAAGAGTGAAGCAAACAGTTCTCTTTGCTTATTTTCAGAAAGAACATACGCTGTGATGCCCATGAAAATCATCGGGAACATAATCGCATTGTAGTAAACGCTTGTCATTGTCGGCATAAACATTACAAGCGCCAAAATAACGATTGCACTTGTAAGAATAAGATAAATCGAACGGTGTTGTTTTCTCTTTCTGTCAAGCAACATAACAATTGCGGTAGCACCGTATGCCATAAGTACATATTTAAAATGAGTGTGACATTCTACGATTGTTTTAAAGTAGTAATTCATCTTTGCCATAAAGCCCATTTGCGGATGGTCAGGATCGGCAAGAAGATAGGGGAGATTTGAGAAAACCTCATTAATACTTACTCTTGAAAGTACAAATACAAGGAAAATAGCCGCAAGTATTCCTGCTCCCAAGGTAAACCACAGAAAAGTCTTAATCGAGAAAAGTTCAGAATTGAACACATTTTTATTAAGGGCAGTTTTCTTAATTACATAGTGAACTCCTACTGCAATAATATACATTACATAAACTGCCGCAAGGTACGGACAGCAGAGAACTGCGCCTGCAAATGCAAGTCCGCTGATTATGAGCGGTAATTTTTTTGAATAATCGGCTGTTGCCATTAAAACACCCGTGAGCGCAATTAGGTCAAGTCCCATTGTGTTATAACTCAATGCCATAATGTCAAATGGTGTAAAGAGGAAATAAAGCACACAACCGAATACTGTGAAATATCCGTACTTTTTAAGTCTTGAATAGATAACGCACACAATAACAGCGTGACAGATTACATAGAAAACTCTTGCCGCAAAGATTATTCCGACAGTAGATTGCGTAATCATTGTGTAGAGCCATACGAACGGCAAAAGTAGAAATCCTGAAAGCTGTGTGAGGTGCCATTCGTCACCGAGTAACGAATCACCGAGAGTTACTCGGTGTGGAATTGTAAGATAAAATGATTCGTCGTTACCGCCAAAACCGTAAAAGCATTTCCAAAGTGAAAATCCAATAGCAAAAGCCATAAGCACAGCAAAAATTATGTGCTGCCACTTTCCTTTATCAGGCTTTGAACGCAAATCCTTTATTATGTTTGCAAGCGATTTAAAACCGTCAATAAGCAGTTTTGCAACAAGATTCATAATAAATGATGCGGCGGCGGAAAGCACAAAAACTATCGGAACCGTAACAAAGTAATACGGAAGTCTGTCAGGCATTAATATTACTTTTTCGCAGAGTACGGGGTAAACAATGCTGTCAAAAATAAAGGAAATAAGATAAATTCCAAGTGCAAGGTCTGAAACTTTCCAAAGTGCAATTTTAGCGGCTTTCGGGAAGTTATCGGTCTTGATTCTCTTAATCAAGAGAAAAAGCAGTACAGATAAAACAAACGGTTCAAATCCGTACCAATAAATGTATGTACCCGATTTGAATGTTGTGCCGTAGCTTCTGAAATAATTGAATGTGCTGAATACGAAAAGTGAAAAAACAAAGAGTACAAGCATTGTTCTTGTCTTCATTTTCAATCCGTATTCTCTTATGTAACAACCCACAAAGTAGTATGCAACGGGGTAGAATCCCTGCCACCAGCTTGGGACAAGTTTCTGAAACTCATCGGATGAAGTCGGATTAGTCCACCAATCAAGTGAACCAAAATTGAAAATATTAAATAACGAGGGGATGATTGTCAGAAAAACAGCTGTTACAAGGAGTACTTGCTTTTGCTTTTTGCTTTTAAGTTTTCCGTAAGCAAGATTAAGGAATGGTGCAAGCAGAAACAACCCTATGTACATTTCAATGTACCATGAGTAGTTTGAACCGGTAAAATCAAGCGTTCCGAGTATGAAAGATTTCAGGTCAAAAACATCACCTTGTGCAATGTTTTTGTAAATCATACACGCAAGTGTTGAGATTACAAAAACAACAAGTGTTTTCGTAATTCCCGAATAGTACTTTTTACTCAGTTCTTTTTTACTCATCAAATAACCTGTCAGCAACATGAACAAGGGAACGCAAACGGAAAACAGGGTTCTCATTACAACAGCAACATACATCGGTGTTCCTTCGATTGTCTGACTGTAAAATCCGTTGTGTAGGAAAAAATGAACCGATAAAACGGTAAAGACTGCGATTATTCGCAAAATGTCCAGCGAGGAATCCCTCTTTTTCAGCTTTTCATAATCCATAATTTTTACCTTTCAAGATTGAAATTTGCAAATCATTGCACATATAGTAATAATAGCATAATTTAGGCATCATTACAATAAATTGCAAACGAAAATATTGATTTTTAATGAAAAAGTTTGTAATGTTGTAACATTAATTTTATGACAAAAAACAAGTGACAGTTTCGGCTGTCACTTGAAAACATTATTAAATTATGCCTGTTTTTCTGTTTGTTGTTTAGGCTTTCTGAATGAATCAAGAAAAGCTTTTGCGGTATCCATACCGTCAACCATAAGCAGAATAAACAGCGGCGTCATGTCAAACAGGTATCTTGACCTTGTTTCCCATAACAGGAAGAAAAGGAATGCCGCAAACACAACTCCTTTAATTAACAGCATCTCATCAACTTTAGGTTTGATAAGAGTTTTTACTGCCGAAATACAAATCATCAATAAAATGAACAGTTGTAAAGCCGAACTGTAATTTTGGAAAGCCTTGTTGTACTTTCCGTCAATATGCAGAAAATCCATAAGAATATTATCATTCTTTGGCTTTCTGTTATGGTATGAAATGTAATATGTACCGTCCTGCCATGTCCAAACAGCTTTTTCAATCATATGTTCATACAAACCGCTAAATTTGTAATCTTTTATTCTTTCTTTAATAACCTTAATGTTAGCATCCTGTTTTTCTTTTTTCGAGGGAAATGAACGAGTGTAATAGTCATCATGCTCATCGTATTTTCCAAGACCTTTAAGCCCCATCATAATCCAGTGAGTAACAGGATATTCGTACTTATCATACTGCTGTTTAGTAATCGGGTTGACAGCGTCAACGGCTGTATTGTATGCGAATCCAATCACACCAAGCCCTGCCGTAAACACCAGAATAAGGCAGATTGCTTTTTTTAATCTGAATTTCAAGAACAACAATAAAAGTCCGACTGCGAACAGTATGATAAGACTGCCCTTTACCTTATATCCGAGGAAAATCAATGCACCTGCAGCACAAAGCTTTGCGTACATACTCTTTCTGTTGTCAACCTGTAATGCGGAAACGATGAGATAAACAGCTCCGATAAGAAACGGCATCGACATTGAATCACTGTAATAGTACGGCAGATAGGTGAGATAAGGTAAAAACAATGCACAAAAAGCAAGTACAAAAAGAGCCTTTTTGTTGCCGAAAAGTCTTTTTGCTGTAAATGCCGTCAGCATTATTGAAATATTAATCGCCAAAATATTAACAACAACAGGTGCAAAATCAACATAATGGCCGAATATAAGGTAATTTAATCTTCCGACAAGCGACACAATCAAAAGCAATGCCATATTATTCGGATATCTTACAAGATACTGATAATCGCGTGCGTAATCCTGTTCAATAAGATTGAAATTGCCGTGGGTTGAAAAATACATTGCATATCTTTTGATGTTATGCAAATCGGCAACAGGTTCAAAATCGGTAAGCAACGCAAAAATAATTTCAACAATCAGAAGAATACCGCAACCGATAAAAATAATCTTTTTGGTATTTTTATCATTAAATTCAAATCTCGACTTCGCTTTAATCCTCTTACAGCTTTTATCGGAGGTGTAATGAAAATACAATGCACATATTCCGACGGTCAAAACGGCAAAAATCAAAAGAATGAACATCTTTGAAAATGAATCGAATCTTCTGTCAACATTTCCGTCAAAGCCGATTATGATAATATTTACAAACAGAAAAACAAAACAAACCGTAAATACTCCGCCGAAAATTCTGGTCAGGACTTTGGTGATTCTATTACTGTTCATCGTCATCAAGAACTTTGTCAACAATAAATCTTGGTCTGCGCTTTGTTTCCATATAAATCTTTCCGATGTATTCGCCTATAACACCGATTGCAAGGAGCTGAAGTCCTCCGATTGCCCAAATTGAACATAAAAGGCTTGACCAACCGCTTACAGACCAACCGCAGAAAAAGCTGATGAGCGAGTAGATAATCATAATAAGGCTGATGCCGAATACGATTGCACCGAGCCATGTAATTATTCTGATTGGCTGAATGCTGAGAGATGTAATACCCTCCCACGCAAGTGCAAGCATTTTCTTTAACGGATATTTACTTTCACCTGCAAGTCTTTCGGAACGCTCATATGTAACAATATCAGACTTAAAGCCGATCATCGGAACCATACCGCGAAGGAAGATGTTTGTTTCCTTATATAATGAAAAAGCGTTGAGTGCTCTCTTGCTCATAAGTCTGAAATCAGCGTGGTTAAAAATAACCTTAGCGCCCATATGATTAAGAATTTTGTAGAATCCTTCCGCTGTAAATCTCTTGAAGAATGTGTCTGTTTCTCTTTTAGAACGAACACCGTATACAACATCGCAACCGTCTTCGTACTTTGCCACCATTTCATCAAAGGTGTTGATATCGTCCTGAAGGTCTGCGTCAATTGAAATAACAGCGTCAGCCTTATCTTTAAGAGTCATAAGACCGCAGAGAAGTGCATTCTGGTGACCTCTGTTTCTTGAAAGCTTGATGCCCTGGAAAATAGGATTTTCTGTATGGAGTTCTGAAATAATCTCCCATGTCCTGTCCTTTGAGCCGTCATCAATAAACACAATACGGCTGTCGGCAGAAATTTTGCCATCTGCCATCATCGTGCTGTATTTGTTTAGCAGTTTTTCCGCCGAATCCCTCAGAACTTCTTCTTCGTTATAACAGGGAATAGCCAGATATAACTTAGTCATATAAATTATCCTCCCGAAAAATTGTCACTCAGGTGACTTGTCGCAAGACAGGCACAAAAGCTGTCTTTTATCCAAGGGTAATTATAAAACCATATTATATAAAAGTCAACAAACTTACAGGCTTTGTTACAAAATATTGTTATTTTATCGAAACAGAGAGGTGAAAACAGTATATTTATGAACAAATTCACAGATTTCTGTAACAAAACGGTAAAAAGAATTAAATGTTTTTGTAATAAAATCTTTTATTTTTTTAAAATTGCGAAAATTCACTTGTAAACAAAAAACAATTGTATTATAATGGTAGAAGTTAATAACCTATGGAGGTAGATTATAATGTCACAGACACAGAAATCAATTGCAGTATTAACAAGCGGCGGCGATGCTCCCGGTATGAATGCGGCTGTCAGAGCTGTAGTTCGTGCCGGTATAAATAAAGGAATGAAGGTTTACGGTGTTTACCGTGGATATAACGGTTTGCTCAACGGTGATGTTGAGGAAATGAATCTCAGAAGTGTATCTGATATCATCGGTAACGGCGGTACAATGCTCTACACAGCAAGAAGCGAAGAGTACGCTACTCCTGCTGGTATTCAGAGAGCTGCCGATTTTTGCAGAAGCATCGGTGTAAGCGGTGTTGTTGTAATCGGCGGTGACGGTTCATTCAGAGGTGCTCGTTGCCTTACAAACGCCGGTATTAACTGTATCGGTGTTCCCGGCACAATTGATAACGATATTGCCTGTTCGGAATACACGGTTGGTTTTGATACAGCTATGAACACAGCTATTCAGATGGTTGACCGTATCCGTGATACAGCACAGTCACACGACCGTTGTTCTGTAGTTGAGGTTATGGGCAGACGCTGCGGTGATATTGCTCTCCAGACAGGTATCGCAACAGGTGCTACAGCTATCCTCGTTCCTGAGGTTCAGTACAATATCGAAAGAGATGTAATCGCAAGAATCATCAACACTCAGAAAACAGGCAAAAAACACTTTATCGTTGTTGTTGCCGAGGGTGTCGGCGGTGTAAGAGATCTTGCAAAGTATGTTGAACAGCGTCTTGGCATCGAGGCAAGAGCTACAATCCTCGGTCATGTACAGCGTGGCGGTTCTCCGACACTTCGTGACAGAGTTGTTGCAAGCCAGATGGGCTTTAAGGCTGTTGAACTTCTTGAGCAGAACATCGGTAACAGAGTTGTTGCAATGCAGGGCGGCAAGATTATTGATCTCGATATCAACGAAGCACTTGATATGCCTCGTGTGTTTGATGAAGAGCTTTACAAGATTGCTATGACAATTTCTATCTGATTTAAATATAACTCGATTATTTCAGGGCGGACATTGTTCGCCCTTTATTTTCTTTTAGGGTTACGCTACACAGACTTTTCTTGAAAGGAATAATTCATAATGCTTGAACAATCTCAAAAGCTGACTGACGGCTTAATTATATATTCCGTTCTTGTTTCAGACTATGAAAAGCTTGATTTTAAAAATGATGCACTTGCGGGTGTCCGTGCAAACTATTTTAATTCAGGCTGCAAAGAGCAAAAAGAAATTACAGAAATCGAACTTCACGGTATGGATTACAAGATGTCTTGTCTGCTGACGAAGAATGAACCGCTTTCGTGGAAGGTCACAAGAGATAATCTTCCTTATCAGTCCGTAAAAAGGGCAACTGGCGGAGTTTATTCTGTTATAACATACAATGACAGGGGAATTGTATTCAAAAGACAATTTTTTGACCGTAATCATGCATGGCTACGCACGGAATATTTTAACAGAAGAATTGCCGATAAGCTTATCACGAGAATATATCCACGCAAAGTCAGCGGAATTATAACCCTTGTCACCGAAGATATTGACGATAACGGGATTGTTTCCGTAAAAACTCTTTTCCCGTCTGATAAGCAGTCAAATGAAAATTCAAGGGTTTTGATATATTCAAATGTTGGTATGCTCTGGTATGATGCAAGTTTTTTACCGTCAGATATGCCGTTTACGGAGAAAAAATCTTACGGCAACAGCGGATTTGTGTTTAACGGTGATTTGTTCAAAAATGATTTTGTTCCCGAAAATGCTTATAATCTTGAAGATTGCGCTTATCTTACGGACGAAGATATTCCAAATGTTTCCGACACGGCTGAACCCGTGAGTAAGAAAGATTATTCGGCATACGATATTATCGAGAAAATTCTTGTTGAGGCTCACAAAACAAATAAGGATTTGTTCGGTGAAATTATAAATCATACTGCCGAAGAAGATTTTGAACCAGCGGAAGTTAAAATTGTAACAGGCGAGAAAGACGAACAGCTTTCGGATGATGAGGTTGAAGAAAGTTCTCAAATTTCTGAACATGAAATTGCAGATGATACAGACGCTGTCGCAGAAACAGCAGATGAACAGACAGAAGATTCCGAAAGTGTTGTAACTGTTGACAGCTCCGGTGAAGCTTCCGAAGATGAAGAAACTGATTTTGAAAATGTTGAAGCAAATATCGGCACACATTGCCAAATAGATGATGTGCCGACAGAAGAATCCGATGAAGAAAATCCTGAAATTGTAAACGAAGAAGAACCCCATTGTGATGTAGTGATTCTTACTAAATCGGGAAGATATACCTATTTTGGTAATCTTGATGAAAATAATTGCAGAACAGGCAGAGGCAGAACGGTTTCTCCTGACGGTATGACCTCATATGACGGTGAATACCTTAATGACAGACGCAACGGCTTCGGTGTTTGCTATTATAACAACGGCAGTATAAATTATGTTGGAAACTGGACCGATAATTCACGCAACGGCGGCGGTGTCGGTTACAGACTGAGTGACGGTACAATGCATGCGGGTAAGTGGGATAATAATACTCCTGTCGGCTATGGTGCAAGATTTGATAGAAACGGAAATCTTATTGATGTGAGCAATTACGAAAACGGTGTTCGCACAGGTAAGAGCGTTTCTTTTGATGAAAACGGCAATATAGTGGTTTCTGTTTATGAGAACGGAGAAAAGATTTCCGAATTTCTTGTTGATGCAGAGGTGTAGATATGAATATCACTGAAGAAAAGTTGCTTGAATATCTTTCAAAGGCTCTTGTGTGTGTAGCTGTAATTGTTATCGGATATATAATTACCAGGTTGATTATAGGGATTCTCCGTAAAATCCTTAATAAATCACGAATGGACGGTACAGCCGAAGGCTTTGTATTGTCCGTTCTCAAGGTGATTTTCTATTTCATTGTTGCAGTAACTGCACTCGGGACAATCGGTGTGAATGTTGCGTCGCTTATTACGGCTCTCGGTGCGGCAGCCCTTACAGCAGGTCTTGCATTACAGGATTTGCTGAAAAATGTTGTCAGCGGACTTGTAATTTTGATAAACAAACCGTTTGTGTCGGGTAATATTCTTGATTTTGAGGGAGTAAAAGGAACGGTTGAGGAAATCAATATCTTCTCAACAACTGTGCATACACTTGATAATAAACTTGTGACAATTCCTAATTCAAGACTTACATCAAACAATGTTGTAAACTGCACAATGGTTGAGCAGAGAAGGGTTGACTGTACTTTCTCGGTAAGCTATGATGATGATATCGACAAGGTGCGTGAGATTATTCTCAACCTTATGGCAACAAATGAGATGATTTTAAAAGATCCCGAACCTACTGTGAGAGTCGGTGAACATCTTGACAGCGGAGTGCAGATTAAGGTTTTTGCATGGGCAACTCCTGATGATTACTACGAGGTTTATTTCTTCCTGCAAGAAAATGTCAAGAAAGAGTTTGATAAAAACGGTATCACAATTCCGTACCCTCATCTTGTTATTGCCAAAGATTAAAATTATTAAATTCCAAATTAAATATTACGAAAAATTCCGTAAATAATAATGGTGCTGTTGATTCAGTACCATTTTATTTTTATAAGGATTGATTAGTTTGAAAAAATTTTTAGGTCTGTTTGCCGTAGCTTTAATTTCAGTATGTCTTATCACAGGTTGCGGCAATGATAAAAACGACAGTATGACTGACACAACAAGTCAGACTTCACAAACATCAAATACGCAGGAAACTTCAAAAAGTATGACTGAAAACGGAGAAGTTTCAGATTCGGACGGTTTCATCGGTAACGAAGAAAATGAAACAGGAAATTCGGGTTCGGATATGATGGATGATATTGAAGACGGAATTGACGATATTATGGGTGACGGAGATAATAATGACTCTGATACTGTCACCAATCCCTCAGATACTGTTTTATAAAAAACGAGAGCAGCAGGACAAAATTGCCTGTTGCTCTCGTTTTTAATACGAAATATGTTATTGGTTTGAGTTCAGACAAAAATCATACTGCTTTGTCAAGGTCAATTTTTAATTGGCGAATAATTTTCTTTTCAAGCCTTGATATGTAGGACTGCGAAATTCCAAGCTTGTCGGCAACCTGCTTTTGCGTGTGTTCCTTTCGTCCGTTAAGCCCGAAGCGTAACTCCATAATAAGACATTCTCGGTCACGAAGCTTTGAAACTGCCTGCAAAACAAGACTTTTTTCAAGCTCGCATTCAATATTTCTGTTTACCGTGTCAGGATCGCTTCCGAGAACATCGCATAAGAGCAGTTCATTGCCGTCCCAGTCCGTGCTCAGCGGTTCGTCAATCGATACCTCGTTTTTCAGTTGCGATGATTTTCGTAAAAACATCAGAATTTCGTTTTCAATACATCTTGATGCGTAGGTTGCAAGCTTAATATTCTTTTCGGGAGAAAAAGTGTTCACCGCCTTGATAAGCCCGATTGTGCCTATTGAAATCAAATCCTCTGCACTTGCATTCGGAGTTTCAAACTTTTTTGCAATATATACCACAAGTCTTAAATTGTGGACAATAAGCGGTTCTCTTGCCTTACTGTCTCCTTTTGCAATATTCTCCATAATATGCTGTTCTTCTTCTCGTGTAAGCGGTGGGGGGAGAGTTTCACTGCCGTTAATGTAGAATATTTCATTTTCAATAACGAGTGCAAATCGGATTTTCTGAATAACCTTCATTAAAAACATAACATTGCTCCTATTCTGATATTTTTACAAGTTCGTACGGTATGATTGCCTTAACATCTCCTTTCAATACATCATTACATATGCCTATATAAATGCTTTTGCCGATTTCCTTGCCGTCAATTTTAACCTTATCGGGAGGAAATCCTTTTACAATTCCGTTTCCGCCAAGGCTTTCAAACGGAATAATCCTTGTTTTGGTTTCATCGGGAACATAATCATCAAAAATATTTTGTTCAGCAATAATGACATAATTTCCCGAAAACGGTTCAACAAGGTTGCAACCCGTGTCAATCTTTGCAGGGAAAAAATAGCTTTGTTCGTTAACCTTGATTTCAACTTTGCAAACTCCCGAACCGTTGCCCCCCTTCGTCAATATTTTCGTCAATTTAAGAATATAATAACAGACAAGAGTTAAAATAATCAGGAGGACGGGCGAAATGTTAAAATACACTGTGTCGTTGTATACTTCCATACCTTTCGGTTTGAAAGCGTTGTACAGAAACATCATAATTCCGCAGAATGAAAATGAGAGAGAAAGGAACACGGATGTTCGTTTGATAAAACACTTAAACGAACACTTGCCGAATGCACATAACACAATTCCGGCGGCACATAAAACATCGATAGGTATATTCAAAAAGAAAGGCAGGGGAGGGAAAAGTGCAATAAGACTTTGCACTCCCCCCAGAAGCGACGCAAGCAACATTTTTTTAAACGAAGTGTTGATACAAAGAGCCTTTTTGGTGCATAAAATAAGTATAAAGTCAATGAAAACATTTACGGTAATCAGTACATCTATGTAAACAGATTTCATTTTATTCCCCCTGCGGAATGCTGTTCTAATAACATTTCCATTAAATTTATTACCTTTGCTTATTATCTCACAAGCGGAAAATAATAATTGTCAAAATATGGTCAGGAGGTAAATTATTGATTGCAGGATTAATTATCGGATTGTTTATAGGCGGATTTGTCGGCGTAAGTGTAATGTGCCTTTTATATTACACAAGAGACTGACAAAAGAAAAGCGTGCAGTTTAATTCAGACTGCACGCTTATTGCATATTTTGCTGTATTTTGATTATGATTTAAGGTTTCTTGTGCCGAGGAAAAGGACAGCCAGCATTCCCGAACCTACATGAGTACCGATTACAGGACCGATATCTGTCATGATAACTTCCTTGCACTTACTCTTGATTGCCTTTTTAAGTTCTTCGGCACCTTCCGGATTATCCGCATGAGCAACCATAACAACGCTGTCTTTGAGATTTTCGGCGTCTCTTTCAAGGTGTTTTACAAGAGCCGGAACAACATTGCTCTTACCTCTGATTTTTGCAACATTGATAAGATGACCTTCATCGTCAACACTGATGAGCGGTTTAATTTGCAAAGCTTTGCCGAATGTTGCGGAAACAGCGGAAATTCTACCGCCTCTCTTGAGTTGATCAAGGTCTTCAACAACAAACCAATGACATACTTTTATACGGGTGTCTTCAATATATTCTTTTAGTTCGTCAATTGTAGCGCCTTCGCTGTATTTTTTGCCTGCAAGGTAGATGAGAAGTCCGAGTCCTGCCGAATCGCAAAGAGAATCAATTGCAATAATCTTTCTGTCCGGATAAACTTCCTGCAAATCCTTAACAGCCATCATACAGGTGTTGTATGTTCCGCTCAAACCTGTTGAAATGCCTGTGTAAATGATATCTTTGCCGGCTTTAAGATAGTTTTCAAAGCTCTTGTAAAAGCTGTCATAGTTAATCTGTGTTGTCTTTGAATCAATACCATCTTTAAGCTTACTGTAGAATTCCGAGAGGCTCATCATTCTGCAATCCGGATAATGAAGATAGGACTTGTCCTCCATATGAAATTCCATCGGAAGAACTTCAACGCCGATTTGGTTAACAAGCTCCTGTGTAAGGTCGCAGGAGGCATCTGTCATAAATACATAATTCATAATTATCGCTCCTTTTCTGCGAAAATATTGTGATTCAATTCTAACAAATTATGATATAAATGTCAATGAATATAATGACCATTCCTTTTCATATATATGTATATCAAAAACAGATTTCGGAGTGGTTATATGAATTGCAGATTTACCGATTTAAGACATAAGGAAGTCATAAGCGCCTGCGATGGAACAAGAATAGGATTTATCGACGATGTTATTGTGGATACCAAATGCGCAACTGTTGTGTCAATTGTTATTTTCGGCAGACCGGGATTTTTTAGTCTGGTGGGAAAATGTCAGGACTACATAATTCCGTGGGAGAAAATTGACCTCATAGGAGAGGATACGGTAATCATCAGCTGCCAGACTCCAAAGCCAGTAAAAAAGCCGAAAAAACCCCGTTTTGGGGCGAAATTTTGAATTTTTTCAAATTTTCGCATTAAGGCAAAATAACCTAAGAAATATTCGCTAAACTATGCATAATGCACAAATCATTATTTTTTTAAGAAATTAAAACCACATAAGTAACATTTTGGTTACAATTGTTACAATTTATCTTCCTCTGTCAAACTTGCAATTTTCAAAAGTTTGTGCTTTAATACAATTGCAATTGTGTGTTTGATAAAATTTTACGACTAAAGGACTTGGCACATTTTTAAACAGATAACTACATCTTGTATATACGCTTGCTTTTGACGGCAGTTATAGTAGTTACCTTAATGTGCAAAAATCACAGGGAGGATAAATTTTTGAGAGCGACAAACTATAAACACTACGGATGTGACAACAATTCGGAGAGTCCAAAGAGAACTCGCAAACCCGAAAAGAAGTCAAAACGCAAAGGCTTTAAGGCATTATCCTATGCTATTGCGGTATCTCTGGCGGCAGCTGCTCTTGTTGTTCCGACAACAACTCTTGCACCGGATGTAGATGCTTTTGAAGACAGCCGTGCTGCTTCGCTTGCAGTCGGTAACATCAATGATTTTTCACTCGTTATTACAGATAACTGCGTTGAAGAAACTACTGCCCCCGTAACCCAAGAGATAACAACATCCGCAGCGACTACACAGAAAACAACTGAAAAGGAAACTAAATCTGCAAAAACTGCGAAGAAGAAAGCTGAAAGTTCACAGGCTTCCAAAAAGGCTGAAAGTTTAAAGTCAGAGCCTTCGGAGTCAGAAACTTCACAGAGCTATACAAGCTATGTTGACAGTTCATCGGACAACAGCAGTTCCGCATCTAATTCATCGGATTACGGCTATACAGACAGTACAACAAACTATCAGAGTGGCTACCTTGTAAGTATCGCCAATCCGGATCCGTCCTACAGTCCTTCTCCTGTTTCTCTTTCAAGCTATGACAGAGAGAAACTCGAAAGACTTGTAATGGGCGAAGGTGGTTCAATGGGTTACACAGGCTGTGCCCTTATCGCACAGTCAATCCGTGACGCAATGAACCGTTCAAACACAACATCAATTGACAGAATTATTTCGGAATATCAGTATTACGGTTCGACTGATTATGCACCGAATCAGGATGTAAAAGATGCTGTTTCCTTTATCTTTGATCAGAACGGCTCGGCAGTTCAGCACAGAGTTCTTTGCTTCTATGTCGGTTCAAGCAGCTGGCATGAAACACAGAATTACATCACAAGCATCGGTAATGTAAGATTCTTTGATTTGTGGTATTAATCGGAGTTTCCGAAAACAATTTAATATTTAGAAAATATCAAGTGTTTTTGAAAAACTTTTTCGAAAACACTTGATTCTTTTTTACTTTTATGGTATAATATACGGGCAATTCGCACGCTGATGCTTGTCAACAGGGTGGCAGATTCATAGAATTTGCTTATTGCGTTGATAAAAACAAAGGCACAGCGGAGGTTTTAACCTAAGGAGGATTTTTATTATGGCAGTAGTTTCAATGAAACAGCTTCTTGAGGCAGGTGTTCACTTTGGTCACCAGACAAGAAGATGGAACCCTAAGATGGCTGAGTACATTTTTACTGAGCGTAACGGTATCTACATTATCGACCTTCAGAAGAGTGTAAAGAAGCTTGAAGAAGCTTACAACTTTGTTCGTGAGCTTTCAGCAGAAGGCAAGAGTGTTCTCTTTGTAGGTACAAAGAAGCAGGCTCAGGATTCTGTTAAGGAAGAGGCAGAGCGTGCAGGCGCTTACTATGTAAACGCAAGATGGCTCGGCGGTATGCTCACAAACTTTGCAACAATCAGAAGAAGAATTGCTCGTTTAAAGCAGCTCCGTGCTATGCAGGAAGACGGCACATTTGATCTTCTTCCTAAGAAGGAAGTTATTAAGCTCAACCTCGAAATTGAGAAGCTTGAGAAGTTCATGGGCGGTATCAAGGATATGACAGAGATGCCGGGCGCACTTTTCATTGTTGATCCAAGAAAAGAAAGAATTGCCGTTTCAGAGGCAAAGAAGCTCAATATCCCGATCGTTGCTATCGTAGATACAAACTGCGATCCTGATGAGATTGACTATGTAATCCCGGGTAACGATGATGCTATTCGTGCAGTAAAGCTTATTGCAGGTGCAATGGCTAACGCTGTTATCGAAGGCAGAGAGGGCCGCATGGGCGCTGCAGCTGTTGAGGAAGAGACAGCTGAATAATCATTTGTGATTATAACCCCGTTTTATATAAATTTATTTGAAAGGATGTTTTCAAAATGGCAGCATTTACAGCTCAGGATGTAAAGACATTAAGAGAAAAAACAGGCTGCGGCATGATGGATTGCAAAAAGGCACTCACAAATGCCGACGGTGATATGGATAAAGCAGTTGACTTTTTAAGAGAACAGGGACTTGCTAAGCAGGCTAAGAAGGCAGGCAGAATAGCAGCAGAAGGCGTTGCATACGCTTGCACAAACGATGACCTCTCAGTAGGTGTTGTTGTAGAAGTTAACGCTGAAACAGACTTTGTTGCTAAGAACGATTCATTTATGGATTTTGTTAAGGCTTGTGCTAACACAATTATCGAGCAGAACCCTGCTGATGTTGAGGCTCTCCTCACACTCAAGGCAACAGGTTCAGAGCAGACAATCGCTGAAATGCTTCAGGAAAAGGTTCTCACAATTGGCGAGAATATCCAGATTCGTCGTTTTGAGCGTATGGAAGGTGCTTGTGTTGCTTATGTACACGCAGGCGGTAAGATTGGCGTTCTCGTTAACTTTGATACAGACCTCGCTACAAAGCCGGAGTTTGTTGCATACGGCAAGGATGTTGCAATGCAGATTGCAGCTCTTAACACTCCTTACCTAAATGAGAGTGAAGTTCCTGCAGAAATCATCGAGCATGAGAAAGAAGTTATGCGTCAGCAGGTAATCAACGAAGGTAAGCCGGAGCAGATTGCTGACAAGATTGTTATGGGTAAGATTGGTAAGTTCTACAAGGAGAACTGCCTTCTTGACCAGGAGTTCGTTAAGGACAATAAGATCAACATTAAGCAGTACACACAGAATACTGCTAAGGAACTTGGCGGTTCTATCGAAATCAAGAAATTCGTTCGCTTTGAAAAGGGCGAGGGCATTGAAAAGCGTCAGGATGACTTTGCCGCAGAAGTTGCAAGCATGGTTAAATAATTATTTTGGCGTACAAAGCATAATAATCGGAGCAGAGAATGACTTCTCTGCTCTCGGTTTGCAGAAAACTCGAAATTCAGTTTGACCGAATTTCGAGTTTTAATTTTTTGGAATTTTTAAATATCGCAAATTGCAATAGCAAGTTAAAAAAATAAATTTTATTTTATCGAAATTAACGCTTGACAAACAAATGTATATGTAATATAATAGTCAGGTAAAATAAAGCAAAGCAGAGATGCTTTCACCTGTGGGGTGCCGTCTGCACGGGTCAATACCGAAGTTTTTTAGTATTGTTATGCGGATGGAGTGTTTCTGTCCGCATTTATTGTTTTTATGAGACTTTGGAGGTGTTTACCCATCAGCAAGAAAGAAATTCAGATTAACGAAGAAATCCGTGACAAAGAGTTGAGAATTATCGGCTCTGATGGTCAGCAGCTTGGCATTATGTCAGCTAAAGAAGCACTTGATTTGGCAGAACAGAAGAACCTTGACTTGGTTAAAATTGCTCCGCAGAGCAATCCTCCTGTATGCAAAATTATGGATTACGGAAAATACCGTTTTGAACAGGCTAAAAGGGAAAAGGAAGCAAGAAAAAATCAGAGAGTTGTTGATATCAAGGAAGTAAGGCTTTCTCTTAATATCGATACACACGATTTTAATACAAAGCTTAATAATGCTCTGAAGTTTATCAAACACGGCGATAAGGTTAAGGTTTCAATTCGTTTCAGAGGTCGTGAAATGGGACACCCTGAAATCGGTCTTGAAACAATGAAACGATTTGCTGATGCTTGCAGTGAAACAGCTGTTGTCGAAAAGCCTGCAAAGCTTGAAGGCAGAAATATGCTTATGTTTCTTGCACCAAAGACTAATAAGTAATTAAAGCTAAGGAGGATACTAATATGCCTAAAATTAAAACTCACAGCGGTGCCAAAAAGAGATTCAAACTTTCTAAGAATGGTAAGGTTATCCGTGCTCACGCTAACAAAAGTCACATCTTGAACAAGAAGACAACAAAGCGTAAAAGAGGTCTTCGTCAGACTGTTGCTGCAGATAAGACAAACACAGCTCAGATCAAGCGTCTTATTCCTTACAAATAATCATTGAGGACTACTAACTAACATAAACGGAGGTAATATATAATGGCACGAGTAAAAGGTGCGATGATGACTCGCAAAAGAAGAAAAAAGACATTAAAGCTTGCTAAGGGTTACTGGGGTGCAAAATCAAGACACTTTAAAATGGCTAAACAGGCTGTTATGAAGTCCGGCAATTATGCATATATCGGCCGTAAGCAGAGAAAGAGAGATTTCCGTCGTCTTTGGATTACTCGTATTTCGGCTGCCTGCAAGGCTAACGGCACAAATTATTCAACTTTCATGAACGGCTTGAAGAAGGCCGGCGTTGCTCTTAACCGTAAGATGCTCTCTGAAATTGCAATTTCAGACCCTGCTGCTTTTACTTCACTTGTTGAACAGGCTAAGAACGCTTAATTTAACTTACTTTGTAATTGCGTTTGGGTTATCCCAAACGCAATTGTTTTTTACAGAAAATTGGATGGTTTTATGACTATACTTTCAAGTAAAGATAATTCTAATATAAAAAATGCCGTAAAGCTCAGAAAAAGTGCAAAATATAGGCGTGAATCTGGACTTTTCATTGCTGAAGGTGTTCGCATTTGTATGGATGCAATGCTCAGTAAGGCATGTATTGACACCTTTTTCGCAAGTGAAAAGGCCAGTGAGAAATATGCGGATGACTTTTCAAAACTGCAAAAATATTCCGACAAAACATTCATTGTATCTGATAAGATATTTAATCAGATGTGTGATACAGAGTCGCCTCAAGGATTTCTGTGTGTAATAAAAGCACTTGACAAAACTGCTTGTTTTGATAAAATAAAGACTGGTGACAAATTTTTGGCACTCGATAATCTGCAGGATCCCGGCAATTTAGGTACAATTCTTAGAACGGCTGAGGCTTTGAATGTTGCCGGTATCGTTCTTTCTGCCGATTGTTGCGATATTTACAGTCCTAAAGTTGTAAGAGGCAGTATGGGGGCAGTGTTCAGACTTCCGTTTGTTGTGTCGGATACAATTTCAGGTTATCTGAATGCACACAGTGAACTTGAATCTTATGCGGCAGTCGTATCGGCGTCGGCTGATAAGATTACAACGACTCCCTTTGTTTCACCTTGCATCGTTGCAGTAGGTAATGAAGGAAACGGTCTTAAAGAAGAAACAATAAGTGCCTGTAAACATAAAATTACTATTCCTATGGAGGGAAGAGCCGAGTCGCTTAATGCCGCCGTTGCGGCGTCAATAATAATGTGGGAAATGATGAAATGATTTCGCGTAATGCCTGTTACTGGATTTGGATTACACTTTCGCTAGGCTATAATAATCCAAAGGTAAAGAGAATATCCGAAATGTATTCCGATGTGTCTGCCTTTTATTACGGCGGTATTTCGGAGTGGCGTCTTTGCGGAATTTTTTCACAAAAAGACCTTGAACGATTTTCTTCAACCGGTCTTGATGACGCTAAGAAAATCGTAGACAGATGTATTGAATGCAATTATTCGATATTATGCATTGACGATGAATTGTTTCCGAAATGTCTTTACAATATTGAATGTCCTCCTGCTCTCATATATATAAACGGTGTTATGCCTGATATTGACAATACTTTTTCAATCGGTATTGTCGGTACTCGCAGAGCAACTAAGTATGGAATAGAAAATTCCTACCGCTTTGCATATGCACTGTCAAAATACGGAACAATTATAGTCAGCGGAGGCGCATTAGGTGTTGACGGTGCGTCACACAGAGGTGCACTTGCTACGGACGGAATTACAATTTGTGTCAGAGGTTGCGGACTTAATTGTTCATATCTCAGGGAAAATTCAGATATTAGAAGTACAATTCCCAAAAGAGGTGCTGTCATTACAGAGTATCCGCCTGATGAAACACCGAGGAATTACTATTTTCCTGCCCGAAACAGGATTATAGCCGCTTTATCGGACGGATTGCTTGTTATGGAAGCGGGAAAGAAGAGCGGTTCGCTTATTACCGCAAATCTTGCCGCAGAACAAGGCAAAACAATTTTTGCTCTGCTCGGAAATAACAGCCCTCAGAATGAAGGTTCAAACGCTCTCATTAAAGAAGGTCTTGCAATACCCGTTACCGATTTTATGGACATACTCTGCGAGTTTGACAGCCTGTATGCAACCACTGATGATGAATTTGATATTGACAATATTTCTCTTGCTGATACGGGCAATTTTCCTGTTAAAGGTATAAGAAAACAAGCTCCTGCAAGAATTTATGTTAATAAACAAAATGATAGGCAGCCTGCTAAAACCGCAGTGCCGTATGTATCAGAAAAATCAGAAACGGTTGTGCAAAAACCTGTTCATAAAGAAAACTTAAATTTGCCAAAAACAGCTCAGGATGTATATGAATACATCGGTAATGAGCCTGTTCATATAGATAAAATTTCAGCTGATTTGAAAATCCCTGTGTTTAAGGTGCTTACCGCACTTACGATGCTTGAAATGAAAGATCTTGTCTCGGCATTACAGGGAAGAAATTATATTTTAAAATGATATTTACCGAATATTATTATTCGTTATCCGATATTCCGTTGCCCTTTTACACATAACAGGGCAGAAAGGCAGTGAAAACATATGTCAGATTTAGTAATTGTTGAGTCACCTGCTAAGGCAAAAACAATTAAAAAATACCTTGGCAGCGGTTACGAAGTTGTTGCCTCAATGGGTCATGTCCGTGATTTGCCTAAATCAAGATTAAGTGTTGATATAAAAAAGAACTTTGCTCCAAAGTATGAAATTATAAAGGGGAAAGAAAAACTTGTTGATGATTTAAAATCAGCCGCTGAAAAAAGCGAGCATATTTATTTAGCAACCGACCCTGACCGTGAGGGAGAGGCAATTTCTTGGCATCTTGCCTATATTCTCGGTTTACCCACAGATGAAACTAACCGTGTGGAATTCAATGAAATCACAAAATCAGGTGTTACAAACGGTATGAGTCATCCTAGATCAATCAATATTGACCTTGTAAATGCTCAGCAGGCAAGAAGAATTCTTGACAGACTTGTCGGTTATAAGCTCAGTCCGTTTATTTCTCAGAAAATCAGAAGAGGTCTTTCTGCAGGACGAGTTCAGTCGGTTGCTGTAAGGATTATTGTTGACAGGGAAGAGGAAATCAGAAAGTTTAAGCCGGAAGAATACTGGTCGATTGACGCTAAGTTTATTCCAAAGGGCAGCAGAAAGTCTTTTTCTGCATCTTTATATTCCGATGAAAACGGTAAGATTAAGATTACCAACGGTGAACAGGCTGATAAAATTGAGACTGATCTTCAAAATGCCGAGTATGTAATTACAAAGGTTAAGAACGGTACAAGAAAGAAATCTCCTGCACCTCCGTTTATAACATCAACTCTTCAGCAGGAAGCATCGAGAAAACTCGGTTTCCAGTCGAGAAGAACGATGAAGGTTGCTCAGGAACTCTACGAAGGCGTTGATATCGAAGGCATGGGTGCAACCGGTCTTATCACTTATATGAGAACCGACTCACTCAGAATTTCAAATGTTGCAATTGAAGAGGTAACCGAATACATAAAAAATTCTTACGGTGAAAAGTTTCTTCCGCCAAAGCCAAGATTTTTTAAATCGAGAAGTAATGCACAGGACGGTCATGAAGCTATAAGACCGTCAATGCCCTCTCTTACTCCCGACAGCGTAAAGGCAAGCCTTACATCGGATCAGTATAAGCTATATAAGCTCATTTGGAACAGATTTACTGCATCACAAATGGCTGATTGTATCCAGAAAACAACACAGGCTGATATTGTTGCCAACGGTTATACATTTAAGGCGTCGGGATACAGAGTCGATTTTGAAGGCTTTACAACACTCTATGTGGAAAGCAAGGATGTTGAAGAAGAAAAGACTACACAGCTTCCGCCACTTGAAAAAGATATGATTGTGAGATGTAAAGAGTTGAAGAAAAATCAGCACTTTACACAGCCGCCTGCAAGATATACGGAGGCGTCACTCATCAAAGCACTTGAAGAATACGGCATTGGCAGACCGTCAACTTATGCCGCAACAATTACAACAATTACAAGTCATGAATATGTTAAGCGTGAGGGCAAAAGCCTTGTTCCTACGGAACTCGGTGAGGTTACAACCAATCTTATGAAAGAGCGTTTTCCAAAGATCGTAAATGTAAAGTTTACAAATCAGATGGAGGAAGACCTTGATAAGGTTGAAAAAGGAACAGAAGAGTGGCATGCTTTGCTTGACAATTTCTACGGAGATTTTGATAAAACTCTCAAAAAAGCAAAAGCAGATATGGAAGGTGTAAAGCTTCACTTAAAAGAAGACGAAACCGATATTATCTGTGACAAGTGCGGTCGTCAGATGGTTGTTAAAGTCGGCAGATACGGTAAATTTATTGCCTGCCCTGGATACCCTGAATGTAAAAACATCATTAAGTATGTAGAAAAAACGGGTGTTAAGTGTCCGAAGTGCGGCGGCGATGTCATTATCAAGCGTACCAAGACAAAAAGAATTTTTTACGGTTGCTCCAACTATCCCGAGTGTGATTTTGTAAGTTGGAATGAGCCAACAAACGAGAAGTGTCCGCAGTGCGGAGGAATTCTCTTCAAGAAAAAAGGCAAAAAGCCGACATTGTTCTGTGCAACAGAGGGATGCGGCTATACTAAAACAGCAGATACGGATGATAAATAAATGCATATTAATGTAATCGGTGCAGGACTTGCAGGTTGTGAGGCGGCAATGCAGATTGCCTCTCATGGAATAAAAGTGCATCTTTATGAAATGAAACCGAATAAAAAAACGCCTGCTCATCATACTGAGAAATACGCTGAACTTGTTTGTTCAAATTCTCTTAAAGCCATGCGTGTTGAAAGCGCCGCAGGGCTTTTAAAAGAAGAAATGCGCAGACTCGATTCTTTCCTTATGAAGTGTGCAGATGCCTGCAAAGTTCCTGCAGGCGGAGCACTTGCCGTTGACAGAGATATTTTTTCTTCTCTTGCAACGGAAGGCATAAAGAGCTGTGAGCTTATTGAGGTTTACGAAGAAGAAGTTTGTGAAATTCCGAAAGATGAAATCACGGTTGTGGCAAGCGGACCGCTTACTTCTGAACCGCTTGCCGAATATATAAGGGGAATGTTCGGTTCCTCACTTTCGTTTTTTGATGCCGCCGCTCCTATTGTTACCGCTGAAAGTATTGACATGGAGTACGCTTTTTGTGCATCAAGATATGATAAGGGCGACGGTGACGATTATATCAACTGTCCGATGAACAAGGAGGAATATGAAACCTTCTACAATGCACTCATATCGGCAGAAAGAGCACCTTTGCATGATTGCGATGTCAGCAATCCGAAGGTGTATGAGGGCTGTATGCCTGTTGAGGTAATGGCACAAAGAGGCGAGGGAACACTTCGCTTTGGACCTATGAAACCTGTCGGACTTGTGAATCCGAAAACAGGTCACAGACCTTGGGCGGTTCTTCAGCTCAGAAAAGAAAACAAAGCCGGTAATATGTACAATCTTGTAGGATTTCAGACCAATCTAAAATTTCCCGAACAGAAAAGGGTGTTTTCACTGATTCCTGCACTTCATAACGCAGAATTTGTCCGCTACGGTGTTATGCACAGAAATACTTTTCTTGATTCGCCGAGAATCCTTAACAGCGATTTTTCTGTTAAGGACAATCATAGTCTTTTTTTTGCCGGTCAGATTACAGGTGTTGAAGGATACATGGAATCCGCAGCTTCGGGAATTATGGCAGGTATAAATGCTTGTCGAGTTGCTGAGGGAAAAAGCACAATTACATTACCAAATGATACAATGATTGGCGCACTTTCGGCATACATCTCTGATTCGTCGGTTAAAAAGTTTCAGCCAATAGGTGCAAACTTCGGAGTTTTGCCGGAGCTTGAAAACCGCCCGAGGGATAAAAAAGAGCGTGGTGCAGTTTATTCTGCAAGAGCGTTAAAAAGTTTGGATAATTATTTAAAGGATATTTAAGGTGAATGGAATGAACATAATTGTTGATGCATTCGGCGGCGATAACGCTCCGTTGGAAATTATCAAAGGCTGTGTTGAGGCAGTTGCTGAATATAACATAAATGTAACTTTGACCGGTGATGAAACCAAAATTAAAAATGTATTTTCGGAAAACTCACTTTCAATGAATAATATAGATATTTGTCATTGTACACAGAAAATCACAATGGAAGATTCTGCTGAGTCCGTTCTTAAAGAAAAAAAGGACAGCTCTATGGCTGTAGGTCTTCGCTTGCTTAATGAGGGCAAGGGCGATGCATTTGTCAGTGCAGGAAACAGCGGTGCATTGTGTGTCGGTGCAACTCTTGCAATAAAAAGAATTAAGGGAATTAAACGCCCTGCATTTGCTCCTGTTATGCCGTCTGAAAGCGGATTTTTTATGCTTATGGACGGTGGTGCAAATGTTGAGTGTCGTCCCGAAATGCTGTATCAGTTTGCTGTTATGGGTTCAATATATATGGAAAAGGTTATGGGTATCAAAAACCCCCGTGTCGGACTTGCCAATGTCGGTGCAGAAGAACACAAGGGAACAGAACTTTACAGAAATACGCATGAACTTCTTCAGAACAGCAAATTGAATTTCATCGGAAATGTAGAAGGCAGGGATATTCCGAACGGAGTGTGTGATGTCGTAGTTTGTGACGGTTTTACAGGTAATTTGATTCTCAAAACATATGAGGGTGTTGCTCTTGTAATGATGAATCAGATTAAAAATATGTTTATGGGCAGCGTCAAGGGTAAACTTGCAGCAGGTCTTGTTATGAAGAACCTTAAAAATATGAAAACGCATTTTGATTACAACAGATACGGCGGTGCGCCTATTCTCGGTGCATCAAAGCCGGTGTTCAAAGCACACGGAAGTGCCAAGGCTGTTACAGTTAAGAATGCTATCAGACTTTCTGTTGAATATGTAAAAGCAAACGCTATTGAAGCGATCTCTTCATCACTTTAATTTTTGCAAATAATGTTGCTTTAGGAGTTTTATAATGGAAGATTTACAAAAGAGAATCGGCTATACATTCAAAAATACAGATTTGCTTACAGAGGCACTTACTCATTCTTCTTATGCAAATGAACATAAGGCTAAACACATAAAATATAATGAAAGACTTGAATTTCTCGGTGATGCGGTACTTTCAATTGTTGTTTCCGATTATATTTTCAAGCATTGTCCCGAACTTCCCGAAGGCGAATTGACAAAGCTCAGAGCATCACTTGTCTGCGAGAAAACTCTTTTTGAATTTGCAAAGCAGATTGAACTCGGAAAGTACCTTGTGTTAAGTAAAGGCGAAAGAAACAACGGCGGTGCAGAACGCCCGTCAATTCTTTCGGATGCCTTTGAGGCTTTGATTGCAGCAATTTATATTGACGGTGGTATTGATCCTGCATCGAAACATATTCTTAATTTTGTAATTCCTGCAATCAAGAACTCAAAGAAGAAGAAACTTAACGATTATAAAACCGCCTTGCAGGAGATTATCCAGAAAAATCCCGGTGAACAGCTTGAATATGTTCTCGTGGGTGAAAGCGGTCCTGACCACAACAAACACTTTGTTGTTGAAGTTCATCTCAACAGTAATGTAATCGGCAAAGGCGGCGGAAGAAGTAAGAAAGAAGCGGAACAACAGGCTGCCAGAGAAGCTTTGGAGCTGATGGGTTATTAAACACAGTAATGTATCAATTTTTATTCCGCACAACGGGTGTCCGCATATGTGCAGTTTTTGCAATCAAAATAAGATAACAGGTCAGGCATATCAGCCGACTCCCCTTGATGTTGAACAGACACTTGATAAAGCGGCTTCTGATTTGGGCGAACGCACCAAAAATGCAGAAATTGCATTTTTCGGCGGAAGTTTTACAGCTATTGACAGAACCTATATGTTATCTCTCCTTGATGCAACTAAAAAGTTCAGAGATAAATTTTGCGGAATAAGAATTTCTACCCGTCCCGACTATATTGATAAAGAAATTCTTGATATTTTGAAAAGCTATGGTGTGACATCAATTGAACTTGGTGCGCAATCTATGTCAGACGATGTACTGCTTGCAAATGACAGAGGACATAGCGCTGAAAGTGTTTTCAAATCATCAGAGCTTATTAAAAGTTATGGCTTTTCACTTGGCTTGCAGATGATGACGGGACTGTATAAATCAGATATTGAAAAGGATTTATACACAGCCGAAACATTTGTGAAAATTAATCCCGATACCGTAAGAATCTATCCTACGGTCATTATGAAAGATACAAAGCTTGCCGAACTTTACCTTAACGGAGAATACACACCGTATAGTCTTGAAAAGTCCGTCAACCTTTGTTCAAAGCTGATTGAGCTTTTTGAAAAGAACAATATAAAAATTATCAGGCTCGGACTTCATTATTCCGACAGCCTTGTAAATAACAGCTACGGTGACAACTATCACCCGGCTTTTAAGGAATTGTGCGAAAATAAGCTTTTTTATGATAAGTTTATCGAAAAAGCAAAAGATTTTTCCGATTTGAATGAAATTAAAACGGTTGTTATCAATTCTAAATCTCTGTCGAAATTTCTCGGACAAAAGAGAAGTAATGTAAAAAAATTGAATGAACTCGGATATAATTTTTCGGTTTGTTTTGACGATACTTTGCAGAAATATGAATTATATTTAAAATAGGAGCTTGCTGATGCGATTAAAGTCTTTGGAAATTCAAGGTTTCAAGACCTTTCCCGATAAAACTAAATTATCTTTTGAACAGGGAATCACCTCGGTTGTCGGTCCTAACGGTTCAGGCAAAAGTAACATCAGTGACGCTATCCGCTGGGTTCTCGGTGAACAGTCCCCAAAGAGCCTTCGTTGTGCCAAAATGGAAGATGTTGTCTTTAACGGAACAGATAAGCGTAAAAGACAGGGCTATGCCGAAGTTACTCTGAATATTGACAACAAAGACCGTGCTCTTGATTTTAACGGTGATGACATAGCCGTTACAAGAAGATACTACAGAAGCGGTGAAAGCGAATATCTTATCAATAAAGCGGCTGTTCGTCTTAAAGACATCAACGAACTCTTTATGGACACAGGCCTCGGTCGTGACGGTTATTCAATGATCGGGCAGGGTAAGATTGACAGCATTGTTTCATCAAAAGGTGAGGACAGACGAGAGATTTTTGAAGAAGCTGCGGGTATTTCTCGCTACAGATACAGAAAAATTGACGCTGAGAGAAAGCTGAAAAGTACGGAGGACAACCTTTTAAGACTTCGTGATATTGTAACCGAACTTGAAGAAAGAGTCGGTCCTCTTGAAAAGCAGTCTGAAAAAGCTCAAAAATTTCTTGAATATTCCGAAGAAAAAAGAGGTCTTGAAATTGCACTCTGGCTTTTAACTCTTGACCGTTCACAAAATGAATTAAAGGTTCAGGATGAGAAAATTTCAATTGCAAAATCTCAATATGATGACGCTGAAACCGCACTTGAACAAATTCAGACCGAAAGTGAAGAAATTTACATAAGAAACGGTGAGTATTCTTCTAAAATAGAAAATATCAGAACCGAAATCACGGATATTGAATCGCAGATTTCAGAGAAGCGTTCTCTTGTGTCTGTTGCGGAGAATGATATTCTGCATAACAATGAAAATATTGACAGAATAAAAAATGATATTGCACAGTTTGATGTCAATGCGGATGAACTTGTAAAAAGAATTGCCGATAAGGAAAAAGAAATTTCGGAACTTGACGCTGATATAATCGCAAAAAAGAGAAAGTACAGTGAGCTTTCGGAACAGCTTAACGAAATTAATACGACTTCGGGTAAAAGCAGTGATGTTTTGCAGAAAATTACTGCCGAGCTTTCTGTTCTTACTTCAAAGTCGGCTGATGCAAGAGTTACCGAGATGACTGCTGAAAGCACGGTTTCGGAACTTAATTCAAGAATAGAATCTTTAATTTCATCTAATGACGAAAAGAAAACGCAGTCTGAAGAACTTGCCGATATTTCAAAAGATTATGATAATAAAATCGGTGTTGCAAAAGAAAAAATTGAATCGCTGAAAAATGCAATAGACGGTTTACAGCTTAAACTGTCTTCAAAAGAAAAGAAAAAAGACGAACTCCGTGAAGAAAGCAACAAACTTATGCTTGATGTCAAGGAGCATATGAGAAAAATTTCATTCCTTGAAAATCTTGAGCGTAATCTTGAGGGCTTTTCAAAGAGCGTAAAAACAGTTGTCAATGCTCAAAGTCACGGCAAGGTTCACGGAATATGCGGTCCTGTTTCACGAGTAATTTCAGTTCCGAAAGAATACGGAGTTGCAATTGAAACGGCTCTCGGTTCGGCTATGCAGAACATTGTAACCGAAACCGATGAGGATGCAAAGCGAGCAATTAGATATCTTAAATCCGTTGACGGCGGTCGTGCAACATTTCTTCCGCTTAACACAATCAAGCCGAGAGAACTCCGTGAAAACGGTCTTGAAGATTGCTACGGATTTGTAGGGGTTGCCGCAAATCTTTGTTCATGCGATAATAAATACAACGGAATCCTCTATTCCTTACTCGGCAAAATTGTGATTGCAGAGGATTTGAACTGCGCAACAACAATTGCTAAGAAGTATTCTTACAGATTTAAAATTGTAACTCTTGACGGTCAGGTTGTTAATGCCGGCGGTTCACTCACAGGCGGTTCGCTTAACAGAAACACAGGACTTCTCAGCAGAGCAAATGAGATTGAAACACTTAAAAAGCAGACTGCAGTCCTTGAACAGAAATCAAAAGATGCCGAAAACAGAAGTGTTGAAATTTCTCGTGAATATTCGGCGTTTGAGGCTCAGCTTCTCGGTTCAAGAGCAGATCTTTCAAATCTTCGACAAGACCTTGTAAGACTCGAGGCTGAAAAGAGAGCTTGTGACAATGAACTTGCCAATGCAGGTGCTTCTGTTGAAAATTCAATGAATGAAATTACAAATTGTCGTCGGAGAATTGAAACTCTTGAAAAAGATAAAAATTCCGCCAAGCAGCTCCTTGTTGAACTCAATAAGAAAATCCTTGCTGCCGAAGAAAAGGTAAATGAACTTACAGGCAGTAGGGCAGAGCTTACTAAAAAGCGTGAAGAAATTTCTTTGCAGTTACAGAATCTGCGACTTGAAATTGTTTCTTCGCAAAAGGATATTGACGCTCTTAATTCTGATATTGTTTTTGCTAAATCAACAGGCAATGAAAACCTTGAAAGAAAAGTTGAACTAAATCAAGAGATTGAGAGAATCAAAAGTGTTATTCTTGAAAAGACAGAGCTTATAAATTCTACAAATGCAGAAATTGAAAAGTTGATTGCCGATCAGAACGAACGCTCTAAAGCTATTGAAAAAATCAATGCTGACAGAGAACAGCTTGAAAAACGCAGTGCCGAAATCAGAACGATTGAGCGTGATAAAACATCAGAGCGTGAAACCTCGGGCAGAGAACTTGCCAGACTTGAAGAGAGAAAAATCAACATTCAGAAGCAGTATGATGATATTATCTCAAAGCTTTGGGAAGAATACGAACTGACAAGACGAGAGGCAGAAGATTGTGCCGTTGAAATTGATGACTCAAAACAGGCACAAAGGCGACTTAACGAGCTTAAACAAAAAATCAGGTCTTTGGGAAATGTAAATGTATCCGCTATTGAAGAGTACAAAGAAGTTTCCGAAAGATATGAATTTATGAGCGCACAGGTAAATGATGTTGAAAAGTCAAAGAAAGAGATTGAAAAGCTTATTACTGACCTCACAAAACAAATGAAAGAAGTATTTGTCGAGAGCTTTGATCAGATTAATAAGAACTTTACCTACACCTTCAAAGAACTTTTCGGCGGCGGTACAGCGTCACTTTCGCTTGCGGATCCGGAAAATATTCTTACAAGCGGAATTGATATTCTTGTTCATCCGCCGGGTAAGATTGTTATAAATCTTGAGGCTTTGTCAGGCGGTGAAAAAGCGCTTGTTGCAATTGCACTCTATTTTGCTATAATGAAAGTAAGACCTGCTCCTTTCTGCGTAATGGACGAGATAGAGGCGGCTCTTGATGATGTAAATGTTTATCGTTTTGCCGCATATCTTCGCAGAATGACAGATAATACACAGTTTATTCTCATTACGCACCGCCGTGGTACAATGGAAGAAGCAGATGTGCTTTACGGTGTTACAATGCAGGATGAGGGCATTTCAAAATTACTCGAACTTCGTTCAACCGAAGTTGCGGAAAAACTCGGTATAGATTCAAAGTAATTATAAGGACAGTGATAATATGGGATTTTTCAAAAAGATTAAAGAGGGACTGAAAAAAACTCGTGATGCGGTTGTAGGTCAGATTGACTCAATGCTCAAATCTTTTACAAAAATTGACGATGAGCTTTTTGAAGAACTTGAAGAATTGCTCGTTATGGGCGATGTAGGTGTTCCGACAGCCGAAAAGATTTGTAACGAACTCAGAGAAAGAGTAAAAAAGGAAGGCATAAAAGATCCGTCTGAAATTACCTCGCTTCTCAAAGAAATTATTGCCGATATGCTCAGAGGCGGTGAAGAACTTGACCTTGCAACATCACCGTCAATTATTCTTGTAATCGGTGTAAACGGTGTCGGCAAGACAACTACAATCGGAAAGCTTGCAAATGCACTTTCAAAAGATGGCAAAAAAGTTATTCTTGCCGCAGCCGATACATTCAGAGCTGCCGCAATTGAACAGCTCGAAATCTGGGCAGACAGAAGCAAGTGCGAAATTATTAAGCAGAAAGAAGGCAGTGATCCTGCTGCTGTAATTTATGATGCAATTTCAGCCGCAAAGGCAAGACATGCAGATGTAATAATCTGCGATACTGCGGGCAGACTTCATAACAAAAAGCACCTTATGGACGAGCTTGCAAAAATCAACCGTGTAATTGACCGTGAGCTTCCGGATGCGTCAAAAGAAAAGCTCCTTGTCCTTGATGCGACAACAGGTCAGAATGCGGTTAATCAGGCTGAACAGTTCAGACAGGCAACGGGAATTACGGGTATTGTTCTTACAAAGCTTGACGGCACTGCAAAAGGCGGTGTAGTTCTTGCAATTAAGGACGGTCTTGAAATTCCTGTTAAATATATCGGTGTAGGCGAGCAGATTGACGATTTACAGCCGTTTAATCCTGATGCTTTTGCAGACGCACTTTTCAGCATTAAGGAATGATGAATATGAAGTTTATAATTGCAAGCAATAACAAAAAGAAACTTGCCGAGCTTGAAAGAATACTTAATCCGCTCGGAATCAATGCGGTTACTCCGAAAGAAGAGGGAATAACTCTTGATGATGTAGAGGAGAACGGAACTACTTTTGCCGAAAACGCTTTTCTCAAAGCTAATGCGGCTTATTTAAAAACGGGACTTCCGGCTGTTGCCGATGATTCGGGTTTGTGTGTTGACGCTCTTGACGGCAGACCCGGCGTTTACACGGCTCGCTATGGCGGTGAAGGCTTGACAGATGAAGAAAGATACATTAAACTTCTTGATGAGATGAAAAATGTCGATGATGACAAGCGTTCTGCTCACTTCACTTCTTCAATCTGTTGCATTCTTCCCGACGGTTCAAAGATAACAGCTGAGGGTATTTGTGAAGGTAAAATTGGTTATGAGCCAATCGGCAAAGACGGATTTGGCTATGATCCGATTTTTATGTTTGGCGACAAGAGTTTTGCAGAGCTTTCAGCCGAAGAAAAGGATGCAGTAAGTCATCGAGGAAAGGCTTTGACAGAACTTAAAGCTAAACTTGAAAACTATTTCAAAAACAACTGATTTGAAAGGAATTAATATATGTTGAACAGCAAACAGAGAGCATTTCTCAGAGGACTTGCAAATCGTATTGATACAATTCTTATTGTTGGTAAGGGCGAAATTACGGATAATATCATCAAACAGGCAGACGATGCTCTTGCGGCAAGAGAAATTATAAAAGGTAAGGTTCTTGAAAACAGTGCATATTCATCAAGAGAAGCTGCCGAAGCTATCGCAGAAAAATGTTCTGCGGATGTTGTTCAGGTAATCGGTTCAAAATTTGTACTTTACAGAAGAAACGATGATGAGCCTGTTATCGAGCTTCCAAAGGCAAAGAAGTAATTATGAAAACAGGTGTTTTCGGCGGAACTTTTAATCCTGTTCACAAAGGACACATAATGCTTGCCGAGTATTGTATGGACAGCGTTGGACTTGATCGTATTATTATGATACCTACGGCTGTTCCGCCGCACAAAATAAGCAAGAACCTTGCAAGCGAAAACGATCGCCTTAATATGTGTGAACTTGCGTGCAAGGGAAAGAAAAACTTTTCTGTGTCCGATATCGAAATTAAAAGGCAGGGAAAAAGCTACACCTACGAAACTGTTACACAGCTAAAAGAAATTTATCCTGATGATCACTTATATACAATAATGGGTGCAGATATGTTTCTGACTCTGGATAGGTGGAAAAATCCCAAAATTATATTTGAGAAATCGTCAATAATAACAATTCCCCGTGATGATGAAAATAAGTCTGAACTTGAAAAATTCTACAAGAATGTTCTGAAACCTATGGGAGCAGATGCGGTTATTCTGCCAAATCCCGTAATAAGCGTATCGTCAACATTCATAAGGGATAACCTTGATGAATTTGATTTGATAAGCGGTATGCTTGATAAAAGTGTTTACGATTATATTATAAAAAATAATTTATATCGGAAGTGAGTGCTTTGAATATCTCTGATTACAAAAAAATAATCCGTGAAAGAATGGGCGATTACAGATTTAGTCATAGTGTAAATGTTGCGAAAGAGGCTAAAAAGCTCGCAAAACATTATGGTGCTGATGAAAATAAGGCTGAGATTGCCGGTATTTTGCATGATATAACCAAAGAAATGCCAAAGGAACAGCAGTTGCAAATTATTATTGACAGTGGTATAATTTTAGACAATGTTCAACTTCATGCACCAAAGCTTTGGCACGGAATGAGCGGAAGCATTGTTGTCCGTGATGAGCTTGGCATTGACGATGAAGATATACTCAACGCAATAAGGTATCACACAACAGGACGAGCGGGAATGAGTCTTTTGGAAAAAGTTATTTTTACCGCTGATTTTACTTCCGAGGAGCGTACATACAGCGGTGTGGCAACAATGAGAAAGAAATCTAAAAAGAGCCTTGAGGAGGCTATGCTTTACGGCTATCAGTTTACATTCAAGGATCTTTCTAAAAGACAGCTTGCGATTCATCCCGATGAAGTTGCCTGCTATAATGAAATTGTTCTGCAAATATCCCAAACGAAAGGAAAAAACAAATGAGTTCTTACGATGAAGCAATACTTGCAGCAAAAGCCCTGAGTTCAAAAAAGGGACTTGATATTCAGATTATAAAAATTGCCGATGTTTCTGTTCTTGCCGACTATATGGTAATTGCAACAGGTACAAGCTCAACCCATGTCAAGGCGCTTGCCGATGAGGTTGAATACAAGCTTGATCAGGCAGGAATTTCGGTAAGTCATATAGAAGGTTACAGATCAAATTCATGGATTCTTCTTGACTACATTGATGTTATTGTCAATGTGTTTGATGATGAGGCTCGTGATTTTTATGATCTTGAAAGACTTTGGCAGGACGGCGAAAGCGTTGACCTGACAGGTATCGTTGATTAATTGCAGGAGGGGTTACTTTGAAATACAATCATAAAGCCGTAGAAGAGAAATGGCAAAAAATCTGGGAAGATAAGGGTGTGTTCCATGCAAGTGATGACACAGAAAAAGAAAAGTTTTATGCTCTTATCGAGTTCCCGTATCCGTCGGGACAGGGCCTTCATGTAGGTCATCCCCGTCCGTACACAGCACTTGATACAGTTGCGAGAAAACGCAGACTTGAGGGTTACAATGTTCTTTATCCTATCGGTTGGGACGCTTTCGGTCTTCCTACCGAGAACTATGCAATCAAAAATCATATTCACCCTGAAATTGTAACAAAGAAGAATATTGCCCGTTTTAAAAAGCAGATTCAGTCACTCGGCATTTCTTTTGACTGGAGCAGAGAAATTAATACAACAGATCCCGAATACTACAAGTGGACTCAGTGGATATTCATTCAGCTCTATAAGCATGGTCTTGCTTATAAAAAAGAGATGAATGTAAACTGGTGTACTTCATGTAAGTGCGTTCTTGCAAACGAAGAAGTCGTTAACGGCGTTTGCGAGCGTTGCGGAAGTGAAGTTGTTCACAAGGTTAAGTCACAGTGGATGCTTAAAATTACAGAATATGCTGACAGACTTATCAATGACCTTGACCTTGTAAATTATCCTGACAGAGTAAAAGCACAGCAGAAGAACTGGATCGGCAGAAGTAAGGGTGCGGAGGTTGACTTTACAACTACAACAGGCGACACGCTTACAATTTATACAACTCGTGCCGATACACTTTACGGTGCTACATATATGGTAATTTCTCCTGAACACCCAATGATTGAAAAATGGGCTGACAGGATTTCTAATATGGACGAAATCAAGAAGTATCAGGAGGCTGCCGCTCGTAAGTCTGACTTTGAAAGAACAGAGGTAGCTAAAGAAAAGACAGGCATCAGAATTGACGGTGTTAATGCTATAAACCCTGTAAATAATAAGGAAATCCCGATTTTTATTTCTGACTATGTTCTTGTATCATACGGTACAGGTGCTATTATGGCTGTTCCTGCTCACGATACCCGTGACTGGGAATTTGCGAAAAAATTCGACCTTCCTATTATTGAAGTTGTTAAAGGCGGCAATGTTCAGGAAGAGGCTTACACAGATTGTGCCAAGGGTATTATGGTTAACTCGGGCATGCTTGACGGCCTTACTGTTGATGAAGCAAAGAAGAAAATTATTGACTGGCTCACAAGTGAGGGTAAGGGCCATTCAAAGGTTAATTACAAACTCCGTGACTGGGTATTCTCCCGTCAGCGTTATTGGGGCGAGCCTATTCCGATGGTATATTGTGAGAAGTGCGGCTATGTTCCGATTGATGAAAAAGACCTTCCGCTCAGACTGCCTATGGTTGAGTCATATGAACCGACTGATAACGGAGAATCACCGCTTGCCAAGATGACAGACTGGATTAACACAACCTGTCCTTGCTGCGGCGGTAAGGCTAAGAGAGAAACCGATACAATGCCTCAGTGGGCAGGTTCATCATGGTACTATCTCAGATATATGGACCCGCACAATAAAAATGCCATTGCATCAAAAGAGGCTCTTAACTACTGGTCACCTGTTGATTGGTACAACGGCGGTATGGAGCATACAACTCTCCACCTTCTTTACAGCCGTTTCTGGCATAAGTTCCTCTATGATATCGGTGTTGTTCCTACTCCGGAACCATACGCTAAGCGTACTTCACACGGTATGATTCTCGGTGAAAACGGCGAGAAGATGAGTAAATCAAGAGGCAATGTCGTAAATCCCGATGAAATCGTTGACGAATACGGTGCAGATACAATGCGTTTATATGAAATGTTCATTGGTGACTTTGAAAAGGCTGCTCCGTGGAGTAAGGCAAGCATCAGAGGCTGTCGCAGATTCGTTGAGCGTTACTGGAATCTTCAGAGTGTTCTCATTGACGGTGATAAAATCCGACCTGAGCTTGAAAGTGCATTTAACAAGGCAATTAAAAAGGTGGGCGAGGATATTGAAAATATAAAGTTCAATACTGCTATCGCAACTCTTATGGCTTTAATCAACGATATTTCAAATGTAAAGTCAATTAATAAGGAAGAACTCAGAATTTTCTCAATTCTCCTTAATCCGTTTGCTCCTCATGTTACGGAAGAAGTTTACGAGGCTTGTAAGCTTGGCAATGGTATTCTTGCCGAAGCTGAGTGGCCTGAATATGACGAGTCAAAATGCGTTGACGAAAGTGTAGAAATTGTTGTTCAGGTAAACGGCAAAATTAAAGCTAAGCTTAACATTCCTGTTGATGCAGACAAAGATGCTGTTCTTGATCTTGCAAAGAATGATGAAAATGTCAAAAAGGCTATTGACGGAATGAAAATTATTAAAGAAATTGTTGTTCCGAAGAAACTTGTAAACCTTGTTGTTAAGCCATAATTCAACTTTTAAAATTAATTTGACCTAAATTTCTACAATGCTATTGACATTATTCGAGTTATAATGTATAATAACATTTGCAATTATATGCAAATTACCCATGCCCGGTGGCAGATGGGAGGGAAGATAGATGGCAGAGATTAGACTTAAAGAGAATGAATCCCTTGAAAGTGCTTTAAGAAGATTCAAAAAGCAGTGTGCCAGAGCTGGCGTTATTGCTGAGGTTCGCAAAAGAGAAGCTTATGAAAAGCCCTCTGTAAAGCGTAAGAAAAAATCCGAAGCAGCTCGCAAACGCAAATACAGGTAATCAAACAGGCGGACAGAGCATTCTGTCCGCTTTTTGTTTTATCTTCATATTTCTTTGAAAAAAGGTGACACTATGAAAAAGATTCTTGTTATACTCGGACCTAACCTCAATATGGTAGGCGTCCGTGAAAAGGGAATATACGGAGAAGAAACTGCCTCCGATATTGAAAAGCAGATTATTTCATATGCTGAAAGCAACGGCTTTTCTGCCGAAGTTTTTCAGTCAAATCACGAGGGAGATCTTATCGATAAAATTCATTCGGCAAAGGGTAACTTTGACGGTGCTGTAATTAACGCAGGCGCTCTCACACATTACAGTTATGCTTTAAGAGATGCCATTGCTTGTGTAAAGATTCCTTTTGTAGAGGTTCATATGTCTAATATTCACGCAAGAGAAGAGTTCAGACATACATCTGTAATCGCACCTGTTTGTGTCGGTCAGATTGCAGGTTTTGGCAAAAACAGTTACTTTCTCGCAATTAATGCATTAAAGGACTTGATGTAATGCAAAACTCTTTATTTGAGCAAAGACTTGAAAATTTAAAGACGGTTCTTGACAGTAACAGTCAGGCTGTTTTGTTGACTAATGAGAAGAATATCGGCTATTTTTGCGGATTCTTTCACAGCGAAGGTTATTTACTTGTGACTGAAAATGAAACTGTCCTTTTTGTTGATTTCAGATATTATGAGGCTGCTTTAAAAAAATCAAGCGGATGCAGGGTTGTTTGCTTTACTAAGTTGTTTAAAGACCTTATAAGCGAATTGAAGAACAATTCTGTTGTGAATGTATTTTTTGAGGCATCCGATATTACGGTTGAAAAATATAATCGTTTTAAAAAGGCTTTTTCGGAAAATAATATTGAGTGCGTTTGTGACGGCAGTCTTGATCATAAGATTGAAGAAATCAGATGTATCAAGGATGAATCAGAAATTAAAAAAATAGCTAAAGCACAGGAGATAACCGAAAAGTCATATCTCGAAGTGTTGAATTACCTAAAACCCGGTGTCAGCGAACGCAGGGTTGCACTTGAGCTTGAACATCTCATAAAGCTTAACGGCGGTGAAGGTGTTTCATTTGACCTCATTACGATTACAGGCAAAAAGACTTCATTGCCTCACGGAGTTCCGTCAGATGATATTGTCAGTGAGGGAGATTTCTTTACTTTTGATATCGGCTCAATTTTTGACGGCTATCACAGCGATACTACGCGTACGGTAGCAATCAAGTCGGCTGATGAAGAAATGAAAAAGGTTTATGACATCGTATTAAAAGCTCAGCTTGCTGTACTCGACAGCGTAAAACCCGGAGCAAAATGTTCTGATGTCGATAAAATTGCAAGAGATATAATCTCGGAAAACGGTTACGGAAAATATTTCGGTCATGCAACCGGTCACGGTGTAGGACTTGATATCCACGAATCTCCCGTCGTATCTCCGAGAAGTGAAACAATGCTGAAAAAAGGTATGATAATAACCGATGAACCGGGAATATATTTACCGGGTAAATTCGGTGTTCGCATTGAAGATATGCTTTGCGTGACTGATACAGGGTACAAAAACTTTGTTTCAATCCCCAAAGAACTCATTATTGTGTAATAAAAGTCTTGCATTTTTTGTCATTGTTATGTATAATGTAAATTGTTATATTACGGCATACATTACCGTATTTCCGTATGAAAGATAATTAGGAGGTATTACTAATGATATCAGCAGGTGATTTCAGAAACGGCGTTACATTTGAAATGGACGGTCAGGTTGTATCAATCATTGAATTCCAGCATGTAAAGCCCGGTAAGGGTGCTGCATTTGTAAGAACTAAAATCAGAAATGTTATTACAGGTGCAGTAGTTGAAAAAACTTTCAACCCGAACGATAAGTATCCCACAGCTTTCATTGACAGAAAGGATATGGAATACAGCTATTCAGACGGCGATCTTTACTACTTCATGGATACAGAAACATGGGAGCAGATTCCGATTAACAAGAGCGTTCTCGGCGACAACTTTAAGTTTGTTAAGGAAAATATGGTGTGCAAGGTTCTTTCTTACAAGGGCAATGTATTCGGCATTGAGCCTCCGAACTTTGTTGAACTTAAGGTTACAAAGACAGATCCCGGCTTTAAGGGTGACACAGCAACCAACGCTACAAAGCCTGCAACTCTTGAAACAGGTGCTGAAATTAAAGTTCCTCTCTTTATTGATGAGGGCGAAGTTATTCAGATCGACACAAGAACAGGCGAATATATGGGCAGAGCATAATTTCTGCGGGAGAATCAGTTATGAATCTTACTGAAAAAATTTCTTACATTCGCGGTCTTTGCGACGGTCTGGAGCTTGACGAGTCAAAACCTGAAGTAAAGGTTCTTAATGCAATCGTTGATCTTCTTGATGATATGGCTTTTGAAGTATCTGACATGGAAGAACTTTACGATGAGTTAAGCGCTCAGGTTGACGAAATTGATCAGGATCTTGCTGATGTTGAGTCTGATGTTTACGATGACGAGGACTATGACATTGAAGATTATGACGATGAAGATGACGATTATGATTTTGATGATGAAGAGAATCCTTTTTATGAGGTAACTTGTGATTCATGCGGTCAGAAGCTTAATGTTTCCGAAGATGTCCTTCTTGAAGGCGAAATCGAGTGTCCTAACTGCGGTGAGAACCTTGAGTTTGATTTTTCAGAGCTTTTCAGCAATGAGGAAGATGACGAGTGTGATGCCGATTGCGCATCATGCGGCGGTTGTTCAGACACAGAAGAATAATTAACAAAACAAACACCCTTCGTATAGTATATATGAGGGGTGTTTTTATGTTGTACAGAAAAAGGTGCAAAAGAAAATTTGTTCTTTTAAAGAAAATACTTCTTACTGTGATTTTACTGATTATCGGTGTTACTGTTTTCTGCGAAGTACATTTGTCAGATTTCAGACCGGAGTACATAAGAATTCAGGCTGAAATATTGTCTGTAAATTCCGTCTGCGATGCAGTGAATAACACACTTGATAAGCTTAATTATTCTTACAGCGATATTGCAAAGATTAACTGTGATAAAAACGGAAATGTGCAGTCCATTGAAACAGATTCATTTAAAATCAACAGAATTAAAGCCGACATCACGAAAGCCGTACAGAAGGAAATAGCTAAGGTATATGACAATGAAATTCAAATACCTCTCGGTGCATTTACGAATATTACAATACTCTCAAATGTCGGACCTTGTATTCCCGTGAATTTTAACCTTACAGGAAGCTTTTCCTCGGAAGTTATAAGTACATTTGAACAAGCGGGAATAAATCAGACAATCCACCATATTAAGCTTTTGCTCACCTCAAAAATTATGACAACCTCGCTTGATTATTCAGGCAAAATAACATTTACCACCGATTTTGAAATTGCACAATCCGTAATAGTGGGTAATATACCGTCCGGATACGGTTCTCTGTTTCAGTCTTATAAGAAGTAAATTTTGAAAAACCTGTGAAAAACATTGAAAAACCGTATATCTTGTGTTATAATCTAACAGTTAATACAATGGGTTAGGAGGCATTTCTTTGCCTGACAGTCAGAAAATTTCCGAAAAACAATCGGAGTATATGAATTTAATAGCTGAAATTATGGATATACGCAAAAGAGGAGAAAAGCCTGTTGCGTATATCAGAACATACGGCTGCCAGCAGAATGTGGCTGATAGTGAAAAAATTAAGGGTATGCTTGAACAATCGGGATTTGAGTTTGCAGATGAACCGGATAATGCGGATTTCATACTTTTCAATACCTGTGCTGTAAGAGAACATGCTGAGGACAGAGTGTTCGGCAATGTCGGTGCATTAAAAAATCTAAAGCGTAAGCATCCGCAGATTCTTATTGCTTTGTGCGGTTGTATGATGGAGCAGGAGCATGTTGCCACTAAAATTTACAAGAGCTTTCCTTTTGTAGGACTTGTGTTTGGTACTCATTCCTTGCACCATTTTCCTGAACTTATGTATAACGCTCTTCTTGACGGCAAAAGAGTGTTTGAAAGAGGTAATGACGATAATCAGCTTTATGAGGGATTTCCTGTTAAGCGTGACGGTACTTTCAAGGGTTGGTTACCGATTATGTACGGTTGCAACAACTTCTGTACATATTGCGTTGTGCCTTATGTAAGAGGCAGAGAACGCAGTCGTGAAAAGAATATTATTGTTTCTGAGGCTAAAAATATGATTGAGTCGGGTTATAAAGACATTACCCTTCTCGGTCAGAATGTAAATTCCTACGGAAAAGGTCTTTCCGAGAAAGTAAACTTTTCACAGCTTTTGCGTGAGGTCGATTCAATTGACGGAGATTATTGGCTTCGCTTTATGACATCTCACCCGAAGGATTGTTCAAAGGAACTTATTGACACAATTGCATCGGGTACCCATATAAGCAAGCATCTTCATCTTCCGTTCCAATGCGGTTCGGACAGAGTGCTTAAAGCAATGAACCGTCACTATGACCGCAGAAAGTATCTTGAAATAATCAATTATGCTAAAGAGAAAATTGACGGTCTTTCACTTACAAGTGATATCATTGTAGGTTTTCCGGGTGAAACATATGAAGATTTCAAAGAAACTTTATCGCTCATCCGTGAGGTTGAGTTTACATCGCTCTTTACCTTCATTTTCTCACCGAGAGTAGGTACTCCTGCTGCTAAAATGGACGATCCGATTTCCGCTGAAGAAAAATCAAAATGGTTCCGTGAACTTCTTGATGTTCAGGAAGAAATTGCGGCAAAGCGTTGTTCTTCAATGGTTGGCAAAACTGAAAAGGTACTTATTGAAGGTGAAAACGATAAGAACGGTGAATTGTGCGGTCGTACAAGCGGTAACATAATAGTTGAGCTTGAAGGATCAAAGGACTGTATCGGAACATTCAGAAATGTAAAAATAACAAAGGCTCGCAACTGGATATTAAAGGGTGAGCTTGTAAAATAATCGGAGGTTAAAACTATGGATATCATTGAGAAAGCAAGGGAACTCGGAAGACTCATTCAGGAAGAAGACTCATATAAAAAATTGCAGGACGCTCAGAAGAATGCAGATGCAGATATGGAGCTTCAGCGTCTTATCGGTGAATTCAATCTTAAAAGAATGTCAATCAACAATGAGGCATCTAAAAAAGAAAGAGATCAGGAAAAGCTTTCTAAGCTTAATACCGAGATGAGAGAGGCATATTCTCAGATTATGTCAAACGAGAATATGATTGCCTACAATGATGCAAAGGCTGCTTTTGATGTTGTTGCAAACAGAGTTCTCGCAATTGTTCAGCAGTCTGCTGAGGGCGCAGATCCCGAAACTGCTGATTACAGCCAGTCATCATGCTCAGGTAGCTGTGCTACATGTGGCGGTTGCGGCTGATAAACGGTTCTAAATTTTGTTAAGGAAGTGAAACAAATGGCGGAGTTATCTCCAATGATGCAACAGTATTTCAAAATTAAAGAAGAAAACAAAGACAGCATTTTGTTCTTCCGACTTGGAGATTTCTACGAAATGTTTTACGATGATGCAAAGCTTGCATCAAAGGAACTTGAACTTACTCTTACAGGAAGGGATTGCGGACAGGCCGAGCGTGCTCCCATGTGCGGAGTTCCGTTTCACAGCTGTGAGGGTTACATTGCAAGACTTGTTGCAAAGGGCTATAAGGTTGCAATTTGCGAACAGACGGAAGATCCTGCAAAGGCAAAAGGTCTTGTAAAGCGTGATATTATTCGAGTAATTACTCCCGGTACCGTAATGGAATCGAGTATGCTTGATGAGAGCAAAAACAACTACATTTGCTGTATGTATTCTAAAAATAAATCTATAGGACTTTGTTTTTGCGATATTTCCACAGGAGAATTATACGCTACGGAAATCAGGGGTAATGACAGCTATAATGTCCTTACCAATCAGCTTACAAGCTATAATCCCCATGAAATTCTTATTGGCGGTGACATTGTAAAGCTGAAAGAACTGCCTAAGTTCATTAAAGCGAAACTTTCGGCAGGAGTTGAAATGCTCGAAGATGAAAAATTTGACGAATCAGTATGTACTGATGTTGTAAAATCACAGTTTGCGGATGAATACAGTACCGTATCTGACAAATCTGTTGTTGTATGCGTTCTCGGTGCATTGCTTTCATATCTTCGTGATACTCAGAAAACGGGACTTGAAAGAATAAATCACATTGAGTTCTACAAAGAAAATCAATATATGAGCCTTGATTACAACACACAGCGTAATCTTGAGCTCACACAAACAATGCTGACAAAGGATAAAAAAGGTTCACTTTTGTGGGTGCTTGACAAGACAAAAACCGCAATGGGCAAACGCCTTATGCGTTCATGGCTTGAACATCCTTTGCTTAATATAACTTCAATCAATAACCGTCAGAGTGCGATTGAAGAGCTTGTAAACGATAATATGCTCCGTATGGACGTTACAGACACACTCTCGGGTATATTTGACATTGAAAGACTTATGACAAGAATCGTTTACGGTTCTGCAAATGCAAGAGATTTGCGTTCACTCTGCGGAGCAATTCAGAATCTTCCGCAGATTTCGGATTTGCTCGTTGATTGCAAATCAGTCTATCTTAAATATATTTATAAAAGTATTGATAAGCTTGAGGACATTCATTCTCTTATTGATTCTGCAATCGTTGAAGAACCCCCATTTACAGTCCGTGAGGGCGGTATGATTAAGAGAGGTTATAACGAAGAGCTGGATTCCGTGACAGGCGATATGAATGACTCAAAGGGAATTCTTGCCCGTATTGAGGCTGAACAGCGTGATATAACGGGAATTCCTAAGCTTAAAGTCGGTTATAACAGGGTATTCGGATATTATATTGAAGTATCAAATTCGTATAAATCCATGGTACCCGAAACATACATAAGAAAGCAGACACTCACCAATTGTGAAAGATATATTACTCAGGATTTGAAAGATGTAGAGGGCAGAATCCTCGGTGCAAAAGACAGATCGGTTGCTCTTGAATACAATCTCTTTGATGATGTCAGAAAGACGGTTTCGGATAATCTTGAAAGAATTCAGAAAACCGCAAAAGCCATTGCTAATCTTGATGTTATTACATCACTTGCAAATGTTGCGGCTGACAACAGATACATAAGACCTGATGTAAACCTTTCAACCGCAATAAGAATTAAAGATTCGAGACATCCTGTTGTTGAGGCTCTATTAAAGGAGGCACCGTTTGTTCCGAATGATGTCAGTCTTGATTCTGCCAATGACAGAGTAGCAATTATTACAGGTCCCAATATGGCGGGTAAGTCAACCTATATGCGACAGATTGCCATTATTGTTCTTATGGCGCAGATAGGCAGTTTTGTTCCGGCGTCTTCTGCCGAAATCGGAATTGTAGACAGCATCTTTACTCGTGTAGGTGCGTCTGATGATCTTGCATCTGGACAGTCAACCTTTATGGTTGAGATGAGCGAGGTTGCCAATATCATTAAAAATGCAACTTCAAAAAGCTTACTTATTCTTGACGAAATCGGCAGAGGTACTTCGACCTTTGACGGTATGAGCATCGCAAGGGCAGTGCTTGAATTTTGTGCCGACAGAAAAAAACTCGGTGCAAAAACACTTTTTGCAACTCATTATCACGAACTCACGGTTATGGAACAACTCCTTGACGGTGTAAAAAACTATAACATAGCAGTTAAAAAGCGTGGCGATGACATTACTTTTCTGAGAAGAATTGTTCCCGGCGGAGCAGATGACAGCTATGGTATTGAGGTTGCAAAGCTTGCAGGCATTCCGCAGTCTGTAATTTCAAGAGCAAAGGAAATTTTAAAAGACCTTGAACACGGCAAATATAAAAACGAGAATGCCAATATTCAAAAGCAGGATAATTCAGACGATATGCAGCTTTCACTTATCGGTTCGGCTGAAAGTCCCGTGATTGAAAAGCTGAAAGATACAGATATAAATACTCTTACTCCGATTGAAGCAATGAACTTGCTTTATGAACTTAAGGGTATGATTTAATATTAGGAGGTGACACAAATGGGTGTAATCAATGTGCTTGACAAGCATGTCGCAGAGCTTATTGCGGCAGGCGAGGTCGTTGAAAGACCGGCGTCGGTTATAAAGGAACTTGTAGAAAATTCAATTGACGCAGGCGCAAAAAATATCACCGTTGAGATAAAAAACGGCGGTACAACATTCATGCGTGTTGCCGATGACGGTTGCGGTATTTACCGTGACGATATCAAAGTTGCGTTTTTAAGACACGCAACCAGTAAAGTTAAGGTTGAATCTGACCTGGACAGTATTTCTACACTCGGATTCAGAGGAGAGGCTCTTGCGTCAATTTGTGCAGTGTCACGACTTCAACTTATTACGAGGAATGTAAACGAGGAAATCGGAACTTCATATGAAATTGACGGCGGTGAAGAACAGAGCTTTGATGATGCAGGTTGTCCTGTCGGCACAACATTTGTTATCAGAGATTTGTTCTACAACATTCCTGCCCGTGCAAAATTTTTGAAAAAGGATGTTTCGGAGGGTAACGCAGTTTCAAATATAATCGACAAAACTGCTTTGTCACATCCCGAAATTGCATTTACATACATTAAAGACGGAAAGCAGGTTCTTCGTACATTTGGCGACGGAAAACTTATTTCTGCAATATATTCGGTTTTTGGAAAAGATTTTGCGAAAGGACTTATTCCGGTTGATTATCAGCTTGATGCAATAAAGGTTTACGGCTATATTTCAAAACCCGAACACTCAAGACCAAACCGTAATATGCAGAATTTTTTTATCAACGGAAGGTACATCAAAACCAGAACGGCTATGGTTGCACTTGAGGAGGCTTTTAAGGGCTCAATTATGGTCGGAAAATTTCCGTCGTGTGTCCTTAATATCAAATTGCCGTGTGAAATTATTGATGTAAATGTTCATCCTTCAAAGCTTGAGGTCAGATTTATAAATGAAAGACCTGTTTTTGATGCGATTTATCATGCGGTAAAATCTTCACTTATGAAGTATGACAGCCGTAAAAAAGCATCATTTAAAAAGGAAACGGCTTTTAATGAGGTGCAAAATAAATTTAATCCGTTTAACAATGCGCCTGCCATTCTGAACAAGCCTGTTGTGCAAAGTTCTAAAAATGATTTTGTACAAAAACAGTATGCTAAACCGATACCTGACATACAAAAAACAGAGATTACAAAACCTGTTGTTACATCCGGAAAATCCGATGATTTTAATCCGTTTTCGGATGTCGTATTTAATGAAAATAAGAAGATTGGCGAGGCAGCTATTCGTTCTGTTACAAAGTCCATTGATGATATAAAAGTTGCGGATATATCCAATCCGTTTGATATTTTCAGCAAACAGGCGATAAATAAGGCAAAAGAGGAAGAAAAGTCAAAATCAACTTTCAAGCCTGAAATTCTTCAGCCAACTTCGCTTGTCGAAGATGAAAAAACTGATACAGAAAGTATTACCGATAAAAGTCCGATTGTAAGCCCTAAAGAGGTTAATGTAATTGTTTCGGAAGAATCTATTGAGAAATCAAAAGAACCTGTTCTTGTAAACGATAATCGGACGAGCATCAAATATATCGGAGAGGCTTTCGATACATATATCATTGCAGAAAAAAACAATAAAGATATTCTTTTGATAGACAAACATGCCGCTCATGAGAGAATTATTTATGAAAAACTCAAAGCCGAAAAGGCTGCTGACTATACGCAGATTTTACTTGCTCCTGTTACAGTCCCTCTCGGAAAAACCGAGTATGATGCGGCAATTAATAATCTTGATATGTTTTCCGATTGCGGCTTTGAAGTAGAAGATTTCGGTAACAGTACGGTTATTGTAAGAAGTTCTCCGCAGTATATTCCGGCTGTTGAAATTGAAGATTGCATTACCGAGATGTCGGGCTATATTTCTCAGGGAAAAACCGATATCTTTACCGAAAAAATGGATTGGTTTTACAGCAATGTTGCTTGCCGTTCAGCTATAAAGGCAGGCAATAAAAGTACTCCTGAGGAGCTTATAGGGATTGTAAAACACCTTGAAGAACATCCTGAAATTAAGTATTGTCCTCACGGCAGACCGATTTGCATTGTTCTTACAAAGGGTGAAATTGAAAAACAGTTTGGCAGGGTGTGATTTTTTGGAAAAATCTATTAATACGGTTTCAATTGTCGGTCCTACCGCATCAGGCAAAACAAAACTTTCGGTTGAACTTGCAAAGCATTTTAACGGTGAAATCGTATCTGCCGATTCCATGCAGATATACAGGGGAATGCAGATTGCAACAGCCAAACCTACCAAAGAAGAGATGGACGGAATTCCTCATCATATGATGGACTTTCTTCCGCCTGATAAAACCTATTCGGTTGCGTCATATGTAACTGATGCTTCAAAATGTATAGCAGATATTCATTCAAGAGGCAAATTACCGTTTATCGTCGGCGGAACAGGTCTTTATGTTGATTCACTTCTGAACAATGTTTCTTTCAGTGATGATAAACGGGATGAAGAATATTGTTTAGAACTTCGCAAGATTGCCGAAGAACAGGGAACAGACAGGTTGCTTGAAATGCTTGCAAAATTCGATCCGGAATCGGCTGAAAGACTTCGTGAAAGCAGAAATCTTAAAAGAATAATCCGTGCCATTGAATTTTACAAAACAACAGGAAAAACTATTACGCAACAGATTGAAGAATCACATAAAATACCGTCTCCGTATATAACTGTAAAAATCGGTCTTAATTGCCGTGACAGACAGGTGCTTTATGACAGAATAAACAAGCGTGTAGATATTATGCTTGAAGAAGGTTTGCTTGATGAGGCTGAACGGGTTATTAATTCCGACCTGAGCTATACATCAATAAAGGCGATAGGATACAAGGAATTGATTCCTTATTTTAAAGAAAATAAAAATCTGAATGATTGTGTTGAAAAATTGAAAATGGAAACCCGCAGATATGCAAAAAGACAAATTACTTGGTTTAAGCGGGATTCGGAGATAAATTGGATTTATATTGATGAATATAATTCATTTGAAGAAATATACAGTTATGCAAAGGCTGTAATCGAAAGAGGCTTACTTTATGGATAAATTGCTTTTCAGACGAATTTTGATGATTGCGTTATCAGTTCTTGCAGTTGTTTATGCCGCCTATCTTCTGATAAGTACAAATTTTAAAATGTATCCGACTGAAAATGCTGTTCAAACAACAGTCACGGATAAAATTTATTCAAACGGATTTATTATCCGTGATGAAAATATGATTCAGAATAATACTTCGGGTGTGCTTTCATATACAGTGCATGACGGTGATGAGGTAAAAGCCGGCGGTGAAATTGCAAAATCATATGCAAATGATGATGACGCAGCTTCACAGTCAAAAATCAGCGCATTACAGGAACAGCTTTCCGATTTGCAGACACTTCAAAAAACAAGCACGGCCGGCAACATAGGTATTGATACTATCAACAACAATATAAATAATAATATTATTTCACAAATTCGCAGTATCAATGACGGTGATTTGGTAAATATTGATAATGTCACAAATAATCTGCTTTATTCAATAAACCAAAGACAGATTTACACAGGCAAAGCCACTAACTTTAATGACAGAATTTCAGAACTCCAGGCTGAAATAGCCACTCTTGAAGGCAAAACAGGAAAATCAACAGGTAATATTACGACTGAAAAATCAGGTTGTTTTCTCTCACATTGTGACGGATATGAAAATGCGCTTGATTACAATAATCTTGATCGTCTGACTCTTTCTGACCTTGATAATGTAAAGCAGACAAAAGTGTCCGGCAATATTGCAGGCAAGGTTGTAACGGGATTGAAATGGTATGTTGCCTGTAAGGTTACGGCTGATGAGGCAACAAGACTTTCTTTGTGGGACGGTTCCGCTACGGTGCTGTTCTCTGACGCATCGTCTGAAAGCATTCCCGCCACTATCAAGAGGATTTATCAGGAATCAAAAGACAGCGACGCCCTTCTTATTCTTGAGTGTGACTATATGAATTCAGACCTTGCTCAGGCAAGACAGGAACCGATTGAAATAGGTCTTGGTTCATACACAGGCTTGAGAATCAGCAAAAAGGCTATTCATGATGACTATGTAACAAAGACAACCTATGATGACAATGACAATAAACATACCGAAAAGGTTAAGGTTCAGGGTGTATATGTGCTTCACGGAAGTGAAGTGAGATTCAAACAGATATCTATTCTGTATGCCGACGATGATTATGTTATTTGCGATCCGGAGCCGGACAGCAAAGATCTTGTCGACGGCACAACAGTTGAGTTATATGATCAGGTAATTCTTGAAGGAGATGATTTGTATGACGGAAAAGTTGTTAACTGACGTTGAATACAATTACAAATTTATTGATGAGCGAATAGCCGAGGCTGCCGAAAAGTCCGGAAGAAAGCGTGAGGATATTACATTTCTTGCCGCAACAAAAATGGTTGAACCTGAGGTTATTAACCACGCAATTTCACTCGGACTTGACCACATAGGTGAAAACAAGGTTCAGGAGCTTTTGTCAAAGTATGATAAGTATAACCTTGACAACTGTTCTCTTCAGTTTATCGGTCACTTGCAGACAAACAAGGTAAGACAGATTATTGATAAGGTTGATCTTATCCAGTCTGTCGATTCAATAAAGCTTGCATCGGAAATTTCTAAACAGGCTTTAAAAATCAATAAAAACTGTGATGTTCTTGTTGAGGTAAATATCGGCAGAGAAGAAAACAAGTCAGGCGTTATGCCTGAACAGCTTGAAGAATTACTTTGTCAGATTGCCGAATTGGACGGTATTTCAGTTAAAGGTCTTATGGCAATACCTCCGATTTGTGAATCTTCACAGAAAATTTCTGAATTTTTCAATAAAATGCATAATATATTTATTGACATCTCGCAAAAAAAATTAGATAATATAGATATGAATATTCTTTCAATGGGTATGTCTGCCGATTATTACGAAGCTGTACTTGCAGGTGCAAATATGGTCAGAGTTGGTTCGGCATTATTCGGTGCAAGGAATTATACATAATTTTAGGAGGATTATATAATGGCTGGTTTTGTAGATAAGTTTAAACGCATGTGGGACGCCCCCGATGATGAGTATGAGTACGATGAATATGGTTATGCTGACGAAGGTGCAGAAGAAGACTATAAAGAGGAACCTGTAAGAAACACTAAAAAAGAAAGAGATCTCGGCGGCGGAAACAAGGTCGTAAACATTAATGCTACAACCAATCTTCAGGTTGGTTTATTCAAGCCTGAGCGTTTCGGCGAAGAAACCCGCACAATTGCCGATGAGCTTATGAAGGCTCACACAGTAGTTCTTAATCTTGAAGATACAAATAAAGATATGGCAAGAAGAATTCTTGATTTTCTCAGCGGTGTTGCGTATGCAAACCGTGGTAAAATCAAGCGTGTCGCTACAAATACATATATTATTATTCCGAGCAATGTTGACCTGACAGGCGACGATTTACTTGATGAGCTTGAGAACAACGGTGTTTACTTCGGATGATGACAAACAGCTGATTGCTCGGCTTAATAACGGTATTGACCTTTGTCTGACAAGACAGAAACCGTATTTTATGCCTTTTATGAGTGAAAGGAAACAAGCGCTTCTTGTTTCCGAACTTAAAAAAGCATATTTCGACAACTACCTTTTCTTTGGCGGGTATGATGATTCCGAGAGAAAAATGCTTGGCTTGTTTTTTGACGAACCGAGTACGGGTATATTCCCGATATGCGGCATTGAATTTTCATTCAGAAAATGCGACCGACTCACTCATCGTGATTTTCTCGGTTCTTTGATGTCGCTCGGAATAGAGCGTGAAACTGTCGGGGATATTCTTGTTGAGGACGGACGGGCTGTTGTATTTGTAAAAGCAGAATTGTCCGATTATGTCAAGTCGCAGATTTCAAAAGTCGGCAGAGTCGGCGTTAAGGTTGATGATGCTGATTTGTCAAAGCTTCCGCAGGGAAGAGGAGTGGAAGAAAAAACATTTATAGTTTCTTCTTTACGACTTGATAATATTGTTGCCGCTGTATGTAAACTGTCACGAGAAAAAACTAAAACAGTCATTATGTCGGACAGCGTATGTGTTAATTTTGAAGAAACTAAAAATGTCAGTTTTAACCTAAAGGAAAATGATGTTTTTACAATTCGCGGAAAAGGCAAATTCGTTTTAAAAGGTATACTTGGAACTACAGGAAAAGGTCGAATGAGAATTTCGGTTATACATTATAAATAAGGAGTGCAGATAAATGCTTACAATTGATGAAATTAAAAATATAAGCTTCAGAAAAGCCACTCTTAACGGTGGTTACAGAGCTGAAGATGTTGACTCATTTATTGATGAAGTCATTGTTTCTTTTGAACAATTGAAGAAAGAAAAAACTAACCTTGTTCATAAGATTGATGTTCTTGCAACAAGAGTTGAACAGTACAGAGCAGATGAGGAAACAGTAAGAAACGCTTTGCTTGCTTCACAGAAGGTTGCTGATGCCTGCATAAGAGAAGCAAAGGAAAAGGCTGCAAAGATTGTTCGTGATGCCGAAACAAAGGCTCAGACTCTCCTTGTTGACGCAAACAATATGACTGCTGCCGAGAAAGAGCATTATTTACAGCTTCAGTCAGATGCGGCTAATCTCAGAAATGAACTTATTTCACTTTACAGTAAGCATATTAAGTCAATTGATGATCTTCCTTCAACTTCCGATGTTGAGGCTTCAAAAGCTGAACTTGACGAAAAGTATCCTACAGAGGAAGTGACAGCTCCTGCACAGCCTCAGGTTGAAGATGATGTTAAGATTGCAGTACCTTCAGAAATGAAAGCTGAGCCGATTGCTGAAACTGAAGAAGTATCTGCTCATCCTAAAAGACAGAGCAAGTTCAGTCATCTCAAGTTCGGTGATAACTATGATGTAACTGCCGACTGATTTTTATTTAGATTTTAGATATTGGAGAGAATATAAAATGTCCCAGGATTATAATTCAACACTTAATCTTCCAAAGACAGACTTCCCTATGAGAGCAGGTCTACCGAAAAGCGAGCCTGTTACACTTCAAAATTGGGAAGATGAAAAGGTTTACGAAAATCTTATGAAAGTAAATGAGGGAAAGCCTCTGTTCATTCTTCATGACGGCCCTCCTTATGCTAACGGTGACATTCACCTTGGTCATGCACTTAATAAGATTCTTAAGGATTTTATCGTAAGATATAAGAATATGGCCGGCTTTAAAGCTCCGTATGTTCCGGGTTGGGATACACACGGACTTCCTACGGAACTTAAAGCAAGAAAGAAAGCCGGTATCGGTAATTCTGCCGAAATTTCTGTTGTTGAACTTCGTAAAATGTGCGAAGAGTTTGTAAAAGGCTACATTAACGATCAGCGTACGCAGTTTAAAAGACTTGGCGTAATCGGTGAATGGGATAAGCCGTACATCACTCTTAATCATGAGTTTGAGGCTGAACAGATCAGAGTGTTTGCAGAAATGGCTACAAAGGGCTATATCTACAAGGGCTTAAAGCCTGTTTATTGGTGTCCGGAGTGTAAGACTGCTCTTGCAGAGGCTGAGATTGAGTATGCTGAAGATCCTTGCCATTCAATCTATGTAAAGTTCAATGTAACCGACGATAAGGGCGTTTTCTCAAACATGGGAATCGATCCTTCAAAGGTTAAGTTTGTAATCTGGACAACTACAACTTGGACACTCCCTGCGAATGTCGCAATTTGCGTAGGTCCGAGATTTGAATATTCTGTAATCAAAACAGGTGATGAATACCTTGTTATGGCGTCAGAGCTTTATAAGTCTGCTCTTGATGAGGCAGGTATAACAGACTTTGAAGTTGTAGCAACAGTAAAAGGCAGTGAGCTTGAGTATATAAAAACAGCACATCCGTTCCTTGACAGAGAGTCCCTTGTTATCGTTGGTGAGCATGTAACTCTCGAAAGCGGTACAGGTTGTGTACACACAGCTCCCGGACACGGTGTTGACGACTACAATGTATGTCAGAATTACCCTGAGATTCCGATTATCTGTCCTGTTGATTCTAACGGTGTTCTTACAGAAGAAGCAGGTCAGTTTGCAGGTCTTACAACTGATGAGGCTAATAAGAAAATTGCCGCCTGTCTTGAAGAAAACGGCTCACTTTTTGCATTAAAGAAAATTGTCCATCAGTATCCGCATTGCTGGAGATGTAAAACTCCTATCCTTTTCAGAGCAACAGACCAGTGGTTCTGTTCGGTTGACGATTTCAAGGATGAGGCTGTTGACGCTATCAATACGGTTAAGTGGATTCCTGCGTGGGGCAAGGACAGAATTACATCAATGGTAAGAGAGAGAAAAGATTGGTGTATTTCCCGTCAGAGAAAATGGGGTGTTCCGATTCCGATTTTCTTCTGTAAGGATTGCGGAGAGGCTCTTATTGATAAGGATGCTATGCTTGCTGTTGCAGACTTATTCGGTAAAGAAGGCTCAAACGCTTGGTACAATCACACAGCCGCAGAGATTCTTCCTGCCGGTACAAAGTGTAAGAAGTGCGGTTGTACTGAATTTGATAAAGAAAAAGATATTATGGATGTTTGGTTTGATAGTGGTTCATCGCATGCCGCTGTTCTCGAACAGCGTGATAACCTTGAATCACCTGCTGATCTTTATCTTGAGGGTAACGACCAGTACAGAGGTTGGTTCCAGTCATCACTCCTTACTTCCGTTGCTACAAGAGGCAGAGCACCTTACAAGGCTGTTCTTACTCACGGTATGATTCTTGACGATGAATCAAGAAAGATGAGTAAGTCACTTGGTAACGGCATCAGCCCACAGGATGTTATTAAGCAGTACGGTGCTGATGTACTCAGACTTTGGGTTGCATCTACCGACTATCAGACTGACGTTCATATTTCTAAGGACATTCTCAAGCAGATTTCCGAATCATACAGAAAAATCAGAAATACCGCAAGATACATTCTCGGTAACATTTCTGACTTTAATCCCGATACAGATATGGTTGATTTTGACAAGGTGTTGCCGATTGATAAATGGGCACTTGCAAAGCTTAATGACCTTATCACAAAGGTTAGAACTTCATACGATAATTATGAGTTTCATATTGTATATCACAGCATTCACAACTTCTGTGTTGTTGATATGTCTAACTTCTATCTTGATGTTCTCAAGGACAGACTTTATACAGAAAAGGCTGACAGCCTCTCAAGAAGAGCCGCTCAGACCGTAATCTATGTTATCCTTGACGCAATGACAAGAATGATTGCTCCGCTCCTTGCGTATACATCAGATGAAATTTGGAAATACATGCCTCATTCCTCAAATGAGAATGCAGAACATGTTATCTTTAATGAGATTCCCGAAAACATCGCTATTGATGTTGACGATAAATTTATGGCTTTCTGGGACAGAATCCACGAACTTCGTGATAATGTTAAAAAGTCACTCGAATCCCTTATAAAGGATAAGACAATTAAGGGTTCGCTTGAAGCAAAGGTAACACTTTGTGCAGGCGGCGAAACACTTGAATTCCTTAAAAAGGCTGAGCCTGAGCTTTGTGCAGCATTCATAGTTTCCGAAGTTGAAATTGTTGATAACGGCGGTGAGCTTGAAATCAAACCTGAAAAAGCTGAGGGTGAAAAGTGCGAGCGTTGCTGGGCTATCAGCAAGACGGTGGGTCAGTGTGCAGAGCATCCTACAATCTGTTTCCGCTGTGTTCAGAATCTTAAATAATAACTGCTATTACAATAAATCGGTGTGATAAAACACACCGATTTATGTTTATGGAGGATAAAATGCCTGTTATTGCTCTTATAATCGGTGTGCTTTTAGCTGCCACTGATCAGATAATAAAATATTTTGTACTTACCTATCTTCAGCCTGTCGGTTCGGTAACTGCCATCGACGGATTACTTGATTTTACTTATGTTGAGAATAGAGGCGTTGCTTTCGGAATGTTTTCGGATATGCGTTGGTTTTTCGTAGCGGTTACTGCTGTTCTTATTGCAATAATAATATATATTATGTTTAAGAAGAAACCGTCGGGAAAGATGTTCTATATTTCTGCGGCGCTTATAATCGGCGGCGGAATAGGTAATTTGATTGACAGGATTTTTTACGGTTTTGTAGTCGATTACATCAGCGTTTCATTCTTTCCCCCTGTTTGTAACTTTGCCGACTACTGCATTACAGTCGGAACAATACTTCTTATCGTTTATGTTCTGTTTTTCTCTAATGTTATGAAATCCGAAAAAAAGGTCAACAAAAGCAATGAATGAATTTAAACTTAATTGTGAAACAAGCGGTGTAAGACTTGATAAATTTATTTCGGATGCAAATATTGATTTATCTCGCTCTGCCGCTGTTAATCTTATTGAGAACGGAGCTGTGCTTGTAAACGACTCTGTTGTTTCAAAAAAGTACAAGCTTTCGCAAGGTGATATTGTTGTTGTAAATGTTCCCGATCCGACGCCTTATGAGGCTAAAGCGGAAAATATTCCTCTTGATATAGTTTATGAAGATGAATGCTTGCTTGTTGTGAATAAGCCAAAGGGAATGGTGGTGCATCCTGCCGCAGGAAATTATGACGGTACTCTTGTAAATGCTTTGCTTTATCATTGCGGTGACAGCCTTTCGGGAATTAACGGCGTACTTCGTCCCGGCATTGTTCACCGCATCGACAAGGATACAAGCGGTCTTTTGATTGTTGCAAAAAATGATTTTGCTCACCGTTCTCTTGCAGAACAAATTAAGGAGCATTCTTTTACAAGGGAGTATGAGTCAATTGTATTTGGTAATCTGAAAAATGATGAGGGAACAGTTGACGCTCCAATCGGAAGAAATCCTAAAGACAGAAAGAAAATGTGTGTTATCGAAAAGAACAGCAAAAATGCGGTTACTCATTATTCGGTAATAACAAGGTATAAAGGTTACACACATATAAAATGCAAGCTTGAAACAGGTCGTACTCATCAAATCAGAGTGCATATGGCTTATATAGGTCATCCCGTGTCGGGTGATAAGGTGTATGGCGTAAAGAATGAAAAAGTTGATTTTGAAGGACAATGCCTTCATGCAAGAAAAATCGGTTTTATTCATCCAAAAACCAATGAATATATTGAATTCACTTCCGAATTGCCTGATTATTTCAAAAAATATCTTAAAAAGCTTGAGAATATATCATCACATTAATCGGAGCTTGACGGGATATATTCCGATTTTTTAAACTAAATTGAAAAAACACTTGCATTATTATTCCGTATGTGGTATTATATTAAAGCATTTGAAACCGTCGTAACTCTCGACGAGGTTCAAATAACGGTTTAACCGTCATTTTGATGTGACAGTCCGCTGCTCGTTTGAGTAAGAATGTCGGAAAAATAAGGAGGATAAAAAATGGACGCATTAAAGACTATTGCTGCAGCAAGCGTGAAGGAAACAACACCTGAGTTCAGCGTAGGTGATACTGTAAAGGTATCAGTAAACATTCGTGAAGGCGAAAGAGAAAGAATCCAGATGTTTGAGGGTACTGTTATTGCTAAAAGAGGCAGTGGCGTAGCTGAAACATTTACTGTAAGAAGAGTAGCTTACGGCGTTGGTGTTGAAAGAGTATTCCCTCTCCATTCACCCAATGTTAAAGATGTACAGGTTGTTCGTTACGGTAAGGTTCGCAGAAGCAAGCTCTACTATCTCCGTGACAGAGTTGGTAAGGCTGCTAAGGTTAAAGAGCAGATTCGTAAGTAATTCACGAAATCAAAAGGGACTTTTAAAAGTCCCTTTTTTTACTATTTTTCTTTATAGCAGGTGACAAAGTTGAAGAAAAGCAAAAATAATGTCAATGAGGCTAATATGGCTGTGCTTCAGCCTGAGGGTGTGAACGATTCTTCAGATATCAATCCTGAAATGTATGTGGATAAGAAACCGTCAATTTCCGAAAAACAATTTCTTGTTGCAAAAGAGGAAGGCGCAATGTCCGGTTTTTATGACTGGGTAAGATGTATCCTGTTTGCAATTTCGGTTGTTGTGGTTTGCCTTATCTTTTTGTTCCGCCTTGTTGATGTTGAAGGCAGATCAATGAATAACACACTTGCCACTAACGACAAGGTTATCGTAACAAATCTATTCTACACTCCCAAAAATAACGATATCGTTGTTATTTCTCACGGTGCAGAGTATAACAGTCCGATTATTAAGCGTGTTATCGCTGTTGCGGGACAGACTGTTAAGGTCGATTATGACAACGACCAAATCATAGTTGACGGTGTTGTTCTTGATGAACCGTACATAGAGGGTTCAACCTACGGCAACAATATAGGCGACAATGAAATTCCGGAGGTTATTCCTGAGGGCAAAATTTTTGTTATGGGTGATAACAGAAAGGATTCAATGGACAGCCGCAGTACAAAAATCGGTCTTATAGATGTTGATGATGTAATCGGTAAGGCACAGTTTGTAGTTTATCCGTTTGACCACTTCGGCTATCTGTACTGATGCTAAAAATCGTAAAAAATCAATGTTAATTTAAGTTTTGATATTGTGAAAAGCTTATTTCTGTTTTATAATAGAAATAAGCTTTATTTTTTACGGAGGGTTATATGCCTCGAAAACCTAAAAAGAATAAAATCAGAATTAAAATTAATGATAAAAAAATCACGAATTATATGTTTGATTTTACACGGACAATAATTTTTGTGTTTGCAATTATATCAGTAGCGTTTACTTTTGTCATCAGAGATGCCAATGTTGTGGGAAATTCGATGCTTGACACGCTCCACAGCGATGATAAAATTTTCATTACAAATTTTATGTATGAGCCAAAATGCGGCGATATTGTAGCTATCAACGCTGAAAATCAGATTGAAAAGAGAATTATAAAACGGGTTATAGCCGTTGAAGGACAGACGCTTGTCGTGGATTACAGTAAAAATGCAGTTTATGTTGACGGTATAAAAATTGATGAACCGTATGTTTCTTCTTTAACACGAGAACCGTCAAATCCATTGCAAATTCCGTATGTTATCCCTGAAGGTTATATCTTTGTAATGGGTGATAACAGAATTATTTCTCTTGACAGCCGTGATAAGAGTATAGGCCTTGTGTCTGTCGATGATGTAATCGGAAAAGCACAATTTATATTTTTCCCGCTTGACAGATTCAAGTATTTATATTAACAGAAAATTTTTAAAGGATGTACATATATGAGCGAAATGCAGACTATTCAATGGTTCCCCGGTCATATGACCAAAACAAAAAGACAGATTCAGTCAAGTCTTAAACTTGTTGATGCTGTCGCAGAAATTATTGATGCAAGAATTCCTGTCAGCAGTCGTAACCCCGACCTTGCAAAACTTGTTCAGAACAAGCCGAGAGTTATTCTTCTCAATAAATGCGATATGGCTAATCAAACTGCTACGAAAATGTGGATTGACTATTTTAAAAAGCAGAATCTTGTTGCTATCCCGGTTGACTGTAAAAGCGGCAGAGGTCTTGACAAATTTGCACCTGCCGTAAATACGGTTATGAGCCATAAGATTGCAAGATTGAAAGAAAAAGGAATGGTAAATCCCACAATCAGAATTATGATTGTAGGTATTCCGAATGTAGGCAAATCTTCTTTTATCAATAAAATGGTAAAGAAAAACCGTGCAAAGGTTGAGGACAGACCGGGCGTTACAAGAGGTAATCAATGGTATACAATTGCAAAGAACCTTGAAATGCTTGACACTCCGGGTGTGCTTTGGCCAAAGTTTGACGATAAGACAGTCGGAGAGCATCTTGCGTTCACAGGTGCGGTTAAAGACCAAATTCTTGATATCGAACTTTTGGCGGTAAGACTTCTTGATTTCATCAAGGAACTCAAGCCTGCTGATTTTATAACAAGATTCAAATTAGAAAACGAAGATATCGAAAATATTGATTCATACGAGCTTTTGAAAATGATTGGTAAAAAGAGAGGTATGCTTGTTTCAGGCGGTGAGATAGATACCGAGAGGGCCGCAATTATGTTGCTTGATGAATTCAGAAGTGCAAAGCTTGGCAGAATTACAGTTGAAATGCCGCAGGGGAGATAACAATGGATTGGCTTGAATATGAAAATAAAAATATTGCAAGGGGTTTTCTGAATATCTGCGGTGTTGATGAAGCCGGCAGAGGACCGCTTGCAGGACCTGTGTGTGCCGCCGCAGTTATACTTCCCGAAAACACTGTTATTGAAGGAGTCAATGATTCAAAAAAGCTTTCTGAAAAAAAGAGAGAGGCTTTGTTTGATGTAATAAAGGAACAGGCCTTGGCATACAGCATAGCATTTGCAAGCGTTGAAGAAATTGAGGAAATGAATATTCTTAATGCTGCTATGCTTGCAATGAAACGGGCAGTTGAAGGACTTGAACCAAAGGCTGATTATGCTATGATTGACGGCAACAGAATGCCTCCGTTGTCAATTGAAGGCGAATGTATTGTAAAAGGTGATGCAAAGTCAATGTCAATTGCCTGTGCGTCAATTCTTGCCAAGGTATCAAGGGATAGACTTCTTTATGAATACGACAAAGAATTTCCTCAGTACCTATTTGCAAAGCATAAGGGTTACGGCACAAAGGCTCATATTGAGGCGATTCTTAAATACGGACCGTGTAAGTATCACAGACCGAGCTTCTTGAAGAAAATATATAATAAGAAATGATTTTTACTACTAAACAAACAGGTGATAAGGGAGAGGCTTATGCCGCAAAATATCTGAAAAAGCATAAGTATAAAATTATTGCCAGAAATTATAAAAAGCCTTACGGCGAAATAGATATCATAGCTGAGAATAAGGAAGTAATTGCCTTTGTTGAGGTTAAAACAAGGAAAGAGAATTCTCTTACACAACCCGTTGATGCGGTTAACCGTAAAAAGCAGATGAAAATTTTAAAAACTGCCGATATGTATATGTATGAAAACAATATAGATAAAGAATGTCGATTTGATGTATGCGAAGTTTTTGTCAACAGTGATAATCTTAAGCTTGTCGGCATTAACTATATTGAAGATGCATTCTGACGGGAGGTTGCCATGAATTTTTTTGACTTGCATTGTGACACGCTCTATAAGGCAGTAACCGAAAAGTCCGAACTGGATAATCCCTCATATGAAGTGAAATTAAACAACAATTCCAAATCCCACAGGTTGCAGTGTTATGCTATATGGTTGCCCGACACGCTTGACGGTAATGAGGCGGAAAAATTGTTCTTTGAATCGGCTGATTACCTGAAATCCGAATGTAACCGACTTGGAATTGAATTGTTAGGTATCGGTGAATTCACGGATAATGCTTTTTCAAAGTATCGAAACTCAGCGTTTTTTACAGTAGAAAATGGAAAAGCATTGAACGGCAGAATTGAGAATGTAAAGCGATTTGCAGAACTCGGCGTCAGAATAATGACTCTCACATGGAATGAGATGAACGAGATTGGTTCAGGTGTTTTATCGGAAGATAAATGCGGTTTAACGGACTTCGGAAAACTTGCAGTAGCCGAAATGGAAAAGTACGGTATTGTAATTGATATATCCCATGCAAGCGATGAACTGTTTTATGATGTTGTCAATCAGACGAATAAGCCGTTTATCGCAACTCATTCAGATTCACGGACAATTACTCAAAATCCGAGAAATCTTACAGATGAGCAGATTAAAATTATAATACAGAGAGGCGGACTTATAGGCCTAAATTTGCACAATGCTTTTCTTAATAATAATCCGGATAAAGCATGCATGAACGATATTTTGAAGCATTGCGAATATATGCTGTCACTCGGATGTGAAAATTCTCTTTGCTTCGGTACAGATTTTGACGGTTGCGATTTGCCGAGGGATATTGTCGGAAGCGATTCAATCGGCGAAATTTATGAACTTTTTCTTAGAAATAACTACAACGAAAGCGTTTTGAAAAAGATTTTTTACGAAAATGCGTATAATTTCTTTGAAAACTTTGACAATCAGCGAATAATGTAGTAAAATACTTGATGTTTAAAGCAATTTGAAAGGAAGATTTCAATGTTATACAACAGCACACAAAATGCCAAAGAAGTAGTTTCTGCGGCACAGGCCATTGCACAGGGTATTTCAAAGGACGGCGGTCTTTTTGTACCGCAGGAATTTCCTAAGTATGATGAAAATACCTTCAAGGCACTTTTGAAAACAGATTACAAAGGAAGAGCAAAAAAAGTATTTTCTGATTTTCTTTCTGATTTCACAGAAGAGGAAATCAGCGATTGCGTAGAAAAGGCTTATACAGCTCAGAAATTCGGCGGTGAAAATCCTGCTCCTATTTCATACTGTAATCTTGACGGAACAACCCTGAATATTCTTGAACTCTGGCATGGTCCTACATGTGCGTTTAAGGATATGGCACTCCAGATTCTCCCGCATCTTCTCACAAAGTCACTCAAGAAGAAATATGACGGCAAGACAGCTGTTATTCTCGTTGCTACATCAGGCGATACAGGCAAGGCTGCTCTTGAAGGCTTTAAAGATGTTGACCACACAAAGATTGTGGTTTTCTATCCTGTTGACGGTGTAAGTCCGATGCAGAAGCATCAGATGAATACTCAGGAAGGTGAAAATGTTCGTGTTTGTGCAATCAAGGGTAACTTTGATGACGCTCAGACAGGTGTTAAGAAGATATTTACTACACCTTCAGTTGCAGAAAAGCTCGCTGAGAATAATATGCTTTTCTCATCAGCAAACTCAATCAACTGGGGCAGACTTCTTCCGCAGATTGTTTACTATATTTCGGCTTACTGCGATCTTGTAAATGACGGTAAAATCGAGCTTGGTGACAAGATTAATGTTGTTGTTCCGACAGGTAACTTCGGTAACATCCTTGCATCATACTATGCAAGTCTCATGGGACTTCCAATCAATAAGTTCATTTGTGCGTCAAACTCTAATAATGTTCTTACGGATTTTATCAAAACAGGCGTTTATGATAAGAACAGAAACTTCTATACAACAATTTCACCTTCAATGGATATCCTCGTTTCAAGTAACCTTGAAAGACTTCTCTACAAGCTTTCAGGTGATAATGACGAAGTTACAAGAGGCTGGATGAATGCACTCAAATCAGAAGGCAAGTATGAAGTAAGTGATGATGTAAAGGCTGTTATCAACGAAAAGTTCTACGGCGGATTCTGTGATGATAAGAACACAGAGGCTACCATTCACGAGATGTTTGAGCAGGATAAGTACCTTTGTGATACTCACACAGCTGTTGCAATCAATGTGTACAAGCAGTATGTTGAGGAAACAGGCGACAAGACACCTTCTGTAATCGCGTCAACTGCAAGTCCGTATAAATTCTCTAAGGCTGTTCTTGAGGCTGTTGAACCAAACGCAACACTTCCTGAAACAGAATTTGATATGGTTGATGAACTTCATAAGGTTTCCGGTGCCGAAGTGCCTGCACCTCTTGCAAATCTTAAAAATAAAACTGCTCGATTCTCTGATGTTACAGAAGTTAATGATATGGAGAATTATGTTCTCGGAGCACTCGGTATAGATTAATGGCATTATTTGCTATAGCGGATTTACATCTTTCACTTGGTGAAGATAAGCCTATGGATGTTTTCGCGGGCTGGAACGATTATACTTCAAGACTTGAAAATAATTGGAGAAAGCTTGTTACCGATAATGACACGGTTGTTGTGTCTGGCGATATTTCCTGGGCAATGAAACTTGAAGAAACTCTTACGGATTTTACTTTCATAGAAAATCTTCCCGGTAAGAAAATTTTCAATAAAGGCAATCACGATTATTGGTGGAGCACCAAGACAAAAATGGATGTGTTTCTGAAAAATAATTCACTTGATTCGATATCTATCCTTTTCAATAATTCATATGTTGTTGACGATTATGCAATTTGCGGTACAAGAGGATGGTTTCTTGAGAATGAATCTCAAAATGATATAAAAGTCCTGAACAGGGAAGTTGGCAGACTTGAAATGTCAATACAATCAGCTATAAAAACAGGAAAGGAACCAATAGTGTTTTTACATTATCCCCCTGTTTACGGAACAACAAAATGTGACGAAATATTTAATGTTCTTTTGAAATATGACATCAAAAAATGTTATTACGGACACCTTCACGGAAAAAAGAATATGAGGTTTGCGATTGAAGGTGAATACGAAGGTATTGATTTTAAGCTGATTTCTTGTGACAGGTTGTCATTCATGCCAATTTTAGTCAGATAAATTCTGTATTTTCTATTGGCAAAATTATTTTGTTGTGATATAATAAGATGATTTCTTGATTTTGAATTTAAACTTTGGAGGAATATTAAAATGGCATTAAAGGAATGTACAAAAAAAGAACAGGCTAATTCATATGAATTAGAGGTTAATGTTGACGGTGAAACTTTTGGTAACGCTGTTAACAGAGTTTATAAAAAGCAGGTTAAAAGCATCAATATCCCCGGTTTCAGAAAGGGCAAAGCTCCCCGTCATGTAATTGAGAAAATGTACGGCTCGGAAGTATTCTATGAAGATGCTATGCAGGATTGTTATCCGGACGCTCTTTATGAGGCCGCTAAAGAAGCAGGTATCAAGATAGTTTCGGTTGAAACCCTTGAGGCTATTGAGGCAAGCAAAGAAGGTTTCTCATTCAAGGCTAATGTTGTTGTTGAGCCTGAAATGGAAATTAATAACTACCTCGGCATTGAAGTTACAAAGAAGTCAACTAAAGTTACAGACGAGCTCGTTGACGAAGAAATTGAGAAGGTTCGTGACCGCAACTCAAGAATGGTAACTGTTGACGACAGAGCTGCTCAGAATGATGATGTAGCTGTTATTGACTTTGAGGGTTTTGTTGACGGTGAAGCGTTTGAAGGCGGTAAGGCTGAAAACTATAACCTTAAGCTTGGATCAGGCAACTTTATCCCCGGTTTTGAGGAGCAGATTGTAGGTCACAAGACAGGTGAAGAGTTTACAATTACAGTTAAGTTCCCGGATGATTACCAGGCAGAGGAGCTTAAAGGTAAGGAAGCTGAATTCAAGATCAACCTTCACGAAATTAAGGCTAAGGAACTTCCGGAAGTCGATGATGAGTTTGTAAAGGATGTTTCCGATAAGGAAACACTTGACGAGTACAAGGCTGAGCTTAAAGAAACTGTTGCCAAACGCCTTCAGGATGAGGCTGACAAGGATGTTGACAATCAGATTTCCGAAAAGCTTATGGAACTCCTTGAGGGTGAAATTCCTGAGGCAATGTATGATAATCAGGCTAACGAGATGGTAAGAGAATTTGATATGCGTCTCCGTTCACAGGGTCTTGATATGAAGACATATATGCAGTACATGGGTATGGATGCAAACGCACTCAAGGGTATGTATAAAGAAGAGGCTGAAAAGAGAGTTAAGTTAAGACTTGCTCTTGAAGCAGTTGCAAGAAAAGAAAATATTGAAGTTACAGAGGCTGACCTTGACGCTGAATACGGCAAGATGGCAGAGGCTTACAAGATGGACGTTGATAAGGTTAAGGAGGCTGTTCCTGCTGAATCACTCACAGAAGATGTTAAGGTTGAAAAGGCTCTTAATCTCGTAAAGGACAAAGCTGTTATTAAGTAATTTGAATATTTTTCTTATATCTGTTAATCACTATTTAAGAAAGGTTATGATTAAATGGCATTAGTACCATATGTTATCGAACAGTCAAGCAGGGGCGAACGCTCTTTTGATATCTATTCCCGTCTTCTTGAAGACAGAATTGTTATGCTTAACGAAGAGGTAAACAGTGCAAGTGCAAGCGTTGTAGTTGCTCAGTTGCTTTACCTTGAAAGTAAAGATCCGACAAAGGATATCAGTCTTTACATCAACAGCCCCGGCGGTAGCGTAACAGACGGCTTTGCTATTTTTGATACAATGAATTACATCAAGTGTGATGTTTCCACAATCTGTATGGGCATGGCTGCAAGTATGGGTGCATTCCTTCTTGCCGCAGGCGCTAAGGGTAAGCGTCTTGCACTTCCTAACAGTGACATTATGATTCACCAGCCTTCAGGCGGTGCTCAGGGTCAGGCTACTGACATGGAAATTCACACAAGACACATTCTTGATATGAAAAAACGACTCAATCAGATTCTTGCTGACAACACAGGCCAGCCGATTGATGTTATTGCAAAGGATACCAATCGTGATAACTTCATGACTGCACAGCAGGCACTTGAGTATGGTTTGATTGATAAGGTTATCGAAAAAAGATAAAGGTGAGGTAAACTGATGGCTAACAAAAATAACGAAGATATTTATTGCTCTTTCTGCGGAAAACCTCAGGAGATGGCAGGCAGACTTATTGCCGGCAACGGTGTCTATATTTGTGACCGGTGTGTTGAGCTCTGCATGAATATTCTTCGCGAATCAGGCGAGCTTGAACGTGAAAATGAAAATAAACTTTCAAAATCGGGAGAACATCAGACCCCCGAACTGTCCGTTGATGAACTTTTAAAACCAAAGGAAATCAAGGCAATTCTTGATGAATATGTTATCGGACAGGATCATGCAAAAGTTACCCTGAGCGTTGCTGTTTACAATCACTATAAGCGTGCTTTTTCAAATGATGAGAGCGTAGATTTCGCTAAGAGTAATGTGCTGCTTCTCGGCCCGACAGGTGTCGGTAAGACATTACTTGCTCAGACGCTTGCAAAGGCTCTTGATGTTCCTTTTGCAATTGCAGATGCAACTACGCTGACCGAAGCAGGTTATGTCGGCGAGGATGTAGAGAACATTCTCTTAAAACTCATTCAGGCAGCCGATTTTGATATTGAAAAGGCAGAGCACGGCATAATTTACATTGATGAAATTGATAAAATTGCGAGAAAATCCGAAAACCCCTCTATTACACGAGATGTAAGCGGTGAGGGAGTTCAGCAGGCTTTGCTTAAAATTGTTGAGGGAACTGTATCCAATGTTCCGCCACAGGGTGGCAGAAAACATCCGCAACAGGAATATTTACAGATTGATACTAAGAATATTCTTTTTATCTGCGGCGGTGCATTTGACGGTCTTGAAAAGATAGTTGAAAAGCGTAAGGGTTCTTCTGTTATAGGTTTTGAGTCACTTGTTCAGTCAAAGCAGGAGCTTGATTCGACCGATTGGATGAAAGAGGTCACAGCACATGATCTTGTAAAGTACGGAATTATTCCTGAGCTCATCGGTCGTTTGCCTGTTATTACTGCTTTGAGCGGTCTTGACACGGATGCGCTTGTCAAGATTCTTACTGTTCCGAAAAATTCTATTGTTCAGCAGTATAAGAAACTTTTTGAACTTGACGGTGTTGAACTTCTTTTTGAAGAAGAGGCACTCAGAGCTATTGCACAACAGGCGCAGGATCAGCATACAGGTGCAAGAGGACTTCGAGGAATTATGGAAGATATTCTTACAGACCTTATGTTTGAGGCTCCGTCTGATCCTACTATTGATAAGATTATTATTACAGAGGGCGTTATCAAAAACGGTGCGGCTCCGCAAATTACTCGCAAAAAGGAATTGTTACAGACAAATTCCGTAAAATTGACTCAAAAAGATGCAAAGAAGCGTCAGAAGCGCAGCACAGCGTCTTGATATTGTGAATTAAAGCTGTATTGCAATTACAATACAGCTTTTTGCTTTTATGAAAGGAATTTAAATGGATTTTGATATGCAAAAAAATCTGACTCTCCCTGTTCTTCCGTTGCGAGGGTTGGTGGTTTTTCCAAAATCACTTATTCATTTTGATGTTGGACGGAAAAAGAGTATTACGGCTATAAATAAAGCTATGAAAGCCGATCAACTTGTTTTTCTTACTTCTCAGAAGGATGCCGCAATAAACGAACCGGATATATTTGATGTTTATGACACGGGTGTAATTGCTAAGGTTGTTCAGGTTTTGAAACAGCCTGAAAATACTACACGAATTGTAATTGAAGGTCAATGTAGGGCTACAATTATAAATCCTGTTTTTGACGAAAAGTGTCTTGTTGCAGAAGTTAAACCGTATGAGGAAGAAAGCGAGTATCTTACAGCAAGAGATTCCGCTCTTATGCGAACCGTAAAAAATGAATTTGACAAGTATCTTGAGATTTCTCCGAAGATGCCGTCGGATATTATTTTTAAGGTTGCCCTTTGCAAAAGACCGGGTGAACTTGCCGACTTTATCACAGCTAATCTCATTCTTGACTACAGAGTTAAACAGTCGATTCTTGAAACTTTCCCAGAATCCGAAAGACTTGAATCTGTTCTTGATGTACTTGTAAATGAAAATTTTGTTCTTAAACTTGAGGACGAAATATCTCAAAAAGCTAAAATGAGAATTGATGAAAATCAGCGTGATTATTTTCTTCGTGAACAGAAAAGAGCAATCGAGGAAGAGCTCGGCGAAGATGATTCGCCGATTGACGATGCTGAAAACTATGTCGATAAAATTGAGAAGCTTAATCTTGACGAAAAGTCTGCCGATATTCTTTATAAAGAATGTAAGAAACTCAGCAAAATGCCTTATGGCAGTCAGGAAGCGGCTGTGATTCGTACATATCTTGATACGGTTCTTGATTTGCCGTGGAACAAGTCATCTAAAGATAAAATCGTTATATCAAAAGTTCAGAAGGCTCTTGATAAGACTCACTATGGACTTGACAAAGTTAAAAAGAGAATCATTGAACAGCTTGCCGTTCGTGTGTTAAGTGAAAAGCAAAAGGGACAGATCATCTGTCTTGCAGGTCCTCCGGGTGTCGGTAAAACCTCAATTGCTCAGTCGATTGCAAAGGCAATAGGCAGAAAAAGTGAAAGAATCGCTCTTGGCGGCGTTCGTGACGAGGCTGAAATCAGAGGCCACAGAAAGACTTATATCGGTTCGATGCCGGGTAGAATTATTAATGCATTGCAACATGCCGGCACTAATAATCCTGTACTTATTCTTGACGAAATAGACAAGCTTGCCGCTGATTATAAGGGTGATCCAACATCGGCATTGCTTGAGGTTCTTGATATCGAACAGAATAATAAGTTTGTTGATCACTACATTGAACTTCCGTTTGATTTGTCAAATGTGATGTTTATTACAACTGCAAATGACATTTCAGCTATTCCGGCACCGCTCCGTGACAGAATGGAAATTATAGAAATCAGCAGTTATACAAGAGAAGAGAAATTCCATATTGCAAAGAAGCATCTCATTCCTAAACAGCTTGATGAGTGCGGTTTTACTTCAAAGGAACTCAAATTCACTCAGAAAGCCATATACGCTCTCATAGACTTCTATACGAGGGAAGCCGGTGTAAGAACTCTTGAAAGGCTTATTGCCTCAGTTATGAGAAAATGTGCCGTTGAAAAGCTTACAGAGGGTACAGAAGTATTCAAGATTGACGAAAAAGAGGTAGAAAGATTTTTAGGCCATAAAAAGTTTATTCCTGATTCACTTGCCAAAATGGATGAAATCGGAATAGTAAACGGACTTGCATGGACCTCTGTAGGCGGAGAAATCTTACCTATTGAAGTTGCCGTTATGGAGGGTACAGGAAAGATTGAACTTACAGGTTCTCTCGGTGATGTTATGCAGGAGTCTGCTAAAACAGCAATCACCTGTATTAGAAGTCATGCGGCGGTTCTTGGAATTGATTCCGATTTTTACAAAAACAAGGATATTCATATTCATGCTCCCGAGGGTGCTGTTCCAAAGGACGGACCGTCTGCAGGTATTACAATGGCAACCGCAATTTACTCAGCGCTGACTTTAAAGCCTGCAAGACACGATATAGCCATGACAGGTGAAATTACCCTCAGAGGGAATGTTCTTCCTATAGGCGGTCTTAAAGAGAAAAGCATGGCTGCTTTTAAAAACGGAATTACAACAGTAATCATTCCAAAGGATAACGAACCTGATCTTGAAGATGTAGATAAGGCGGTTCTTGAAAAGGTTAAGTTTATTCCTGTTAGAAATTTTTCGGAGGTAGTTGCACTTGCGGTGAATAATACCGTGAGAATTACCGATAACCAATGGAACGGAATTGACATGACAGCAGTTCGTTCTGCAACGAAAACTGTAAACGCAGTAAAACAGTGAAAGAGAGGGATTTTATGAACTTTAATGAAGTCGCTTTTGAATTTGCGGCAGGTCGTGTTGATCAGTTGCCGGAATCGGATATGCCTGAAATTGTATTTTCAGGTCATTCAAATGTAGGAAAATCCTCTCTTATCAATAAACTTGTTCAGAGAAAAGCTCTTGCAAGGGTAAGCGCTCAGCCGGGCAAAACGGCTACCATTAATTTTTATAAACTCAAAGAGTTTCGTATGGTTGATTTGCCGGGCTACGGTTATGCAAAGGTTTCAAAAGCAGAAAAAGACAGATGGGCAAAGCTTGTGGAAGGCTATTTTGCACAGGACAGACAGCGTCCGCTCGTTATTCAGATTCTTGACTTGCGTCATCCTCCGACTGATGATGACTTGCATATGATAGATTTTCTTTACAGAGGCGGATTTAACTTTGCCGCAGTTCTTACAAAGAGCGATAAACTCAAAAAGACTGCATTTGAAAAGCAGATTGAGTATTATAATGACATTTTCAGTACAATTGAACATGTTCCGCTGATACCGTTTTCTGCACAAACAGGCTTCGGAAATGATGAAATAAGGAAACTTATTGAAACTTCAATAGCAAATTTTAAAAATACGGAGGTATGAGTAAAATGTTCGTTAGCGAATGTCTTAATGTGAACAATAAGGGACATCTCACAATCGGCGGTTGCGATACACTCGAACTTGCCAAAGAATTTGGTACACCTTTATATGTTCTTGACGAAACAACAATCAGAAATGTGTGCAAGGCTTATGTGAAGTCCTTTGAAAAGTATTACCACGGTAACGGTATGCCGTTGTATGCGAGTAAGGCTCTTTCCTGTAAGGAACTTTGCAGAATTGCAAAGGAAGAGGGACTCGGTCTTGATGTAGTATCAGGCGGTGAGATTTATACAGCCGTACAGGCAGGTTTTCCGATGGAAAAAGTTCACTTCCACGGAAACAATAAAACTGCTGATGAAATCAGATTTGCACTTGAATCTAATGTAGGAAAGTTCGTTGTTGATAACCTTTACGAACTTGAACTTCTCAATGAAATTTGCGGTGAAATGGGTAAGAAGGCTAATATTTCTTTTAGAATTAAGCCCGGTGTAGACGCTCATACTCATAACTTTATCAGAACAGGTCAGATTGATTCAAAATTTGGTTTTGCTCTTGAAACAGGCGAAGCTTTTGAGGCAGTTAAAAAGGCACAGATGTACGATAATGTAAATCTTACGGAACTTCATTGCCACATCGGTTCACAGATTTTTGATATTGATCCGTTTGTCACTGCTGCCGAAATTATGCTTGACTTTATGGGCAAGATTCACGATGAGCTTGGAATCGTTATTTCAGAGCTTAACCTCGGCGGCGGCTTTGGTATTATGTACACTAAGGATGATGAACCTGTTCCTTACGAAAACTATATGGAAAAGGTTTCTGAGGCTGTTAAGGCAAAGGCTAAAGAACACGGACTTCCTGTTCCGTATATCTTTATTGAGCCGGGTCGTTCAATTGTCGGCGAAGCAGGTATTACACTTTACAAAGTTGGCGGCAAAAAGGAAATTCCTAATGTAAGAACATATGTATCCGTTGACGGTGGTATGACTGATAATATTAGATATGCACTTTATCAGTCTGCTTATACCGTAGTAAATGCAGGTAAGGCTGACAAAGAGCCTGATGAAATCGTAACGGTAGCAGGTAAGTGTTGCGAGAGCGGCGACCTCGTTCAGGAGCATACAAAGGTTGCTAAGGTTGAAGTAGGCGATACACTTGCTGTTCTTTCAACAGGAGCTTATAACTATTCTATGGCGTCAAATTACAACAGAATCCCTCGTCCTGCAATCGTAATGGTTAAAGACGGCAAAGCAAGAGTTGTTGTTAAGCGTGAAAGCTACGAGGATATAGTAAAGAACGATATCTGATAATCGAATTATAATTATTGTGCAACACCGAGCCGCTGAATTGTGTTCGGTGTTGTGTTGTGTAGATTAGCGCATAGATTCGGAGTTGAGTATTGTGTTTAGGATAAGAAGTTTTTTTAAGGAACTTGAGCCGACACGACAGATGTCTGAGGCATTTAGAAATTGCATATTTCTTGCGTTATCAGGCGGATTTCAGGATGCATATACATATTTTACCCGTGACGGAGTATTTGCAAATGCACAGACGGGTAACGTTGTGCTTATGAGTACAAATTTTATGACAGGAAAGTGGGGAGAGGGGCTTAAATATCTTTTTCCTATTCTTGCATTTGCGTTAGGTGTCCTTGTAGCTGATTTGATACAGAAAAAATTCAAGTATTTCAAAAAGATACATTGGAGACAGGGAATACTCTTGTTTGAAATTATCATATTATTTGCGGTTGGATTCATGCCGAAGAGTATGGATACCGTTGCGGCGGTAATTGTATCGTTTTCCTGTGCAATGCAGGTTCAGACTTTCAGAAAAGTCAGAGGATATTCCTATGCCAGCACAATGTGCATAGGTAATTTGAGAAGCGGTACGGCTGCTTTGTCAGGTTTTATTCACGAAAGAAAGCCCGAACAACTCAGACAGGCAATGTATTATTTTGGCGTTATATTTTTCTTTGCAGTCGGAGCAGGTCTGGGAGGAAATCTTTCGTTATCGTTTGGATCACATATAATATGGGTTTCATGCGGATTGCTTCTTGTAAGTTTTCTGATGATGTTTAAAGAAAAAATTCAATAATCCTGCAATTTTATATAACAATAAAGCCGTCGTCAATACTCGGATTTGGTATTGACGACGGCTTTATTTTACAAATTTTTCTATTCCGAGAATATAATCACTTGAAGTTTTATAAAGACAACAAAGTGTTATCAAATGTCTGATAGGCAGTTCTCGTTTTCCATTTTCGTATTTGCTGTACTGTTCCTGTCTTGTGTGAAGTATGAATGCAATTTGCCCTTGAGTGTATCCGTTTTTGACTCTTAATTCTTTTAATCTTTTGCAGTAGTCCATATAAATCACCTTTAAAAATATTACAAATAGTATTACTAATTGAATTTTATCATAAAATATGTCCGTTTGCAACTAAAATTTAATTGGTAAATCAAATATGAATTATACAAAATATTGTAATGCAAATGAAATTCTTGGATTCATGAATACATTTTCATAAAATTCAGCTCGTAAAATGTACGAAAATGCAACTAAACTTGGGAGATTTGTAAAATTAATTGCAGAAAAGGAATGAAATCGGCTGTTTTTTCAATAATTTTAAAAAAATTTGCAAGAAACTCACAAAAGATATTGCAAAATCGTTGAAAGTATAGTATTATTAATATGTTGATTGTAGTGCTTTACTGTGCTACAGCATAATCGGAACTTTTTCCGTATTTTTCCGTATAATTTATGCGAATTTTATTAAGGAGGACTTACTTATGTCATATGTAAGTGAACAGCTTGAAAAGCTGAAAGCAAAAAACGCAAATGAGCCTGAGTTTATTCAGGCTGCTACCGAAGTTCTTACTTCACTTGAGCCCGTTTTCGAGCAGAATCCAAAGTATGAAGAGAATGGTATTCTCGAAAGAATTACAGAGCCTGAAAGAGTTATTATGTTTAGAGTACCTTGGGTTGATGACAACGGCAAGGTTCAGGTTAACCGTGGATTCCGTGTTCAGTTCAACAGTGCTATCGGACCTTACAAGGGTGGTTTAAGACTTCATCCGTCAGTAAACCTCGGCGTTATTAAGTTTCTCGGTTTCGAGCAGATTTTCAAGAACTCACTTACAGGTCTTCCTATCGGCGGCGGTAAGGGTGGCTCTGACTTTGATCCTAAGGGCAAGAGCGACAGAGAAGTTATGGCATTCTGCCAGAGCTTTATGACAGAGCTTTGTAAGCACATTGGTGCTGACACAGATGTTCCTGCCGGTGATATCGGTACAGGTGCTCGTGAGATCGGTTATATGTTCGGTCAGTATAAGAGAATCAGAAATGTATATGAAGGCGTTCTTACAGGTAAGGGTCTCAACTGGGGCGGTTCACTCGCAAGAACAGAGGCTACAGGTTATGGCCTTCTTTATCTTACAGAGGCTATGCTTAAGGATAACGGCAAGGACATCAAGGGTGCTACTGTTTGCGTATCAGGTGCAGGTAATGTTGCTATCTACGCAACAGAAAAGGCTACAGAGCTTGGTGCTAAGGTAGTTACAATGGCTGATTCAACAGGTTGGATTTATGATGCTGAAGGTATCGACCTTGATGCTATTAAGGAAATCAAGGAAGTTAAAAGACAGCGTCTTACAGAGTATAAGAACTATCGTCCTAACTCAGAGTATCACGAAGGCAAATTTGATTGGTCAGTTAAGTGTGATGTTGCACTTCCATGTGCTACACAGAATGAGCTTAACGAAGAAGACGCTAAAAGACTTATCGCTAACGGTTGCTATGCTGTTGCCGAAGGTGCTAACATGCCTACAACTCTTGAGGCTACAAAGCTTCTCCAGAAATCCGGTATTCTCTTTGCACCGGGTAAGGCTGCTAATGCAGGCGGTGTAGCTACATCAGCTCTTGAGATGAGCCAGAACTCACAGCGTCTTTCATGGACATTTGAAGAAGTTGACGCTAAGCTCAAGAACATTATGGTTAACATCTATAAGAACATTTCTACTGCAGCTAAGAAGTATGGTCATGAAGGTGACTATGTAGTAGGTGCTAATATTGCAGGCTTTGAGAAGGTTGCTGATTCAATGATTCAGCAGGGCGTTTGCTAATTTAAAAGTTAAATTCCTTTAAAATTTACAGCCGTACAGACTCGTTTGAGTTTGTACGGCTGTTGTAATTTAAATGCTGTAAATTAGCATTAGTAATATGTTTCAGATTTATCTTGTTTTACCTGTTCCCTGAATTATACAAAATATTCATTTTGTATAATTTTCGTAATTGGAATATACACCGCCCTTTTTTGTGTTATAATAGCATTATAATTCTTTTAATACTGATTTTAGTTCAACTTCTTTGAGTTATTCTTTATAAGAAATAAATTTACGGTGGTGTGTTTATGGCAGTTGATTTTCGTGATGAAGCTCCTGCAATTTTGAAGGACTATTTAATTTACAAGCAGACAATCAAAAATATGTCGAAGAAAACCGTTGACGAATATTTTATTGATCTCAGAACTTTTTTTAGATTTTTAAAAGTAATGCGTGGTCTTGTACCTGATGGTACTGAGTTTGATGAAATTAAAATTGACGATGTTGACCTTGATTTAATTAAAACAGTTAATCTTGAACTTGCATATGATTATATGAATTTTCTTTATCGTGACCGCAACAATAAGAGTGCGTCCCGTGCAAGAAAATGTTCCAGTCTGAAAGGCTTTTTTAAGTACATAACAAATAATAAACATTTGCTTGATACAAATCCCGTGGAACAGCTTGAATCACCAAAAAATAAAAAAGCTTTGCCAAAGTATCTTACTCTTGAACAAAGCATTGAGCTTCTTAATGCAGTTGACGGAAATAACAAACAGCGTGATTATTGTATTTTGACTCTCTTTCTCAATTGCGGACTGCGTGTGTCTGAAATGGCAGGTCTTAACTATAATGATATTCATAGTGACGGTACAATGCGTGTGGTCGGTAAAGGTAATAAAGAACGCATTGTTTATCTAAACTCTGCCTGCATTGACGCTTATAATGAGTATATGAAGGTGCGTCCGGTTGATGAAGTTAAGGATAAAAAAGCGTTGTTTATTAGCCGTAATCACCGCAGAATGTCTGTGAAAACAATTCAGGCTATGGTATATAAATATCTTGAGAAAATCGGACTTGATTCTCAGGGATATTCCTGTCATAAGCTTAGGCATACTGCTGCTACGCTTATGTATCAGCAAGGCGGAGTTGATGTCAGAGTGCTTAAAGAGGTTCTCGGACACGAAAACCTCGGTACGACAGAGATTTATACACACCTGAGTTCCGAACAAATGAAAAATGCCGCTGACTCAAATCCGCTTGCAAAAATAAAACCTAAGAAAAAAGTTTAAAAAAGTTTTACTATGCCGCCCACATCTGTGAGTGGCATATTTTTGCATAATATTTTAATTTCAATTTTATTTTTAGAACATAATTCTTTTATAGAAGAATAGCAGGGATGCATTTCAGCGTTTCCGAAAAACACTACGGTATTATCGGAGATTTTTCCGCTTGCACCGCCTATAAATCCATAATCATATCCTTCAAGTTTTATATCACCCGAGGGTATTAATAACACCTCTGCCCCATCTTTTTCAAGGGCATTTTTTATGGATATATCAGCTGTTACGGCAGTGCGATTATTGAGTATTAGAGTTGAGCATCTTGCGTATCCTTGGTTTATGTTTACGATTTCAATATCGTTTTTTACACAATATTTGTAAAGAGTCGGATCTATTGCAGATACTTTACCGTAAAGCTTATTATTAAAGAAAAGAAAATTCAGCAATATATTTTCGGGATACTTCTTCCCTGCTTTGCTTTTACATATAATCAAATTTTCTTTATATGGCAAAGTTTTTAGCTTTTCGCACTCTTGAAGTACAAAAACAGTATTATTAATCGTCAAAATCTGCATATCTGCATGAGCTTGTTCAGGTTGCGGAAATGCTTTGACAGTGTCCGAAAATATAACATTATGCCCCATTTTTGAAAGCTCATCGGCAAAACATGGGTATTTGTTTGATATTACAAAACTGCTCATTGTCCTACCGCTTCAAATGCCTGACGAATGTTTTTTACTCCGATCAATTCAGCATCATCACATGAAACACCTTTTAGATTATGATACGGCAGAATGATTTTTGTAAAGCCGAGTCTTACTGCCTCGTTAATTCTCATCTGAGCGTTTGATACAGCACGAATTTCTCCTGCAAGACCGATTTCACCGAATACAACAGCGTTTTCGTCAATCGGAGTATCTTTCAGACTGCTTATAAGAGCCATGGCAATTGAAAGGTCAATCGCAGGTTCGTCAACTCGCAATCCGCCTACGATATTTATGTAGGTGTCGCAGTTTGAAAAATAGTATCCTGCTCTTTTTTCAAGAACGGCAAGTACCATTGACAGTCTGTTATAGTCATATCCTGTAACCATTCTGCGAGCGTTGCCGTATCCGCTTTGTGTGGCAAGTCCCTGTGTTTCGGCAAGAATTGGTCTTGATCCTTCAATTGTACAGGTGACGCAAGTTCCCGAAACATTTTTCGGACGCCCTGAAAGCAACATAACAGACGGATTTGCAACTTCGTTAAGCCCTTTATCAGTCATTTCAAAAACGCCGATTTCATTTGTTGAACCGTACCTGTTTTTTACGGCACGAAGAATACGGCAGCTCATCTGTTTGTCACCTTCAAAATGCAGTACGGTGTCAACAATATGTTCAAGTACCTTTGGTCCTGCAATTGAACCCTCTTTATTGACATGACCTACGATAAACATAGGAATATCAAGTCCTTTTGCAGTTCTCATCAGCATATTGGCAGATTCTCGTACCTGTGTAATGCTGCCGGGGGACGAGCTTAATTCTGAAAGATTCATCGTCTGAATTGAGTCAATCATAACGAGGTCGGGCTTGAGATTCTTTATCTGTTCGCAAATAACCTCAACATCGGTTTCAGTCATTACATACAGATTCGGCGAAGTTACACCCAGCCTTATTGCTCGGAGTTTGAGCTGTCTTTTTGACTCCTCTCCCGATATATAGAGGATTTTCAGAGTATCGCCGAGGTACTGACAAATCTGCATAAGAACGGTCGATTTGCCTATGCCCGGATCACCGCCCAGAAGTATAAGACTGCCCTTTACAATTCCTCCGCCGAGTACACGGTTGAGTTCTCCGCAGCCTGTGTCATATCTGTGCTCATCCTCGGTTGAAATATCCGATATGGCGTATGGTTTTGAGTAGGTTGCAAAAGAGCGTGTTTTTGCAGTTGCTGACTGTTTTGATGTATCTTTAATTTCTTCGTTCATTGTGTTCCATTCGCCGCATGATGGGCATTTTCCGTACCATTTAGGCGATTCGTATCCACATTCAGAACATATGTAAACACTTTTGATTTTTGAAGCCATTTATTTCACTTCCTGTATTTATTGATGAGTATAATCTAAAAATCCTGTTATGATTGCAGTTGCCATTTCTTTTTGATATTCGTCACTTTGCAGCTTAGCAAGTTCATCCGGATTTGAAATAAATCCGCATTCCACAATAACGGACGGGTTTTCAGCCTTTTTTAAAAGATAGATTGAGCCGTCTGCCTTTTTGCATTGCCGCTCGTTATCAGGCTGTAAGCTTTTTTTTACGGAATTTCTAATACATTCCGCAAGATTTTGACTTTGACTGTTATTCGGGGAATAAAAAATTTGAGTTCCGTAATATTTGCTTTGAGAAAATTTGTTTTGATGAATACTGATTACAATATTGTTTTTGTCTGAATTGAAAATTTCGAGCCGTTTTTTTAAATCGGCAACTTTTCTTGAATGAACCGAACCTTCTCCGTTATCAAGAGATACATCATCTGTTCTTGTTTGAACAACCTTATATCCGAAAATTTTTAATACATCAGCTGAATTATTTGCTATAGAAAGATTGATGTTCTTTTCAAGCACACCGCTTTCGCTTACTGCTCCCCCGTCTTCACCGCCGTGACCTGCGTCAATTATAATTATTGGCTCTGTTTTGTTTTCGGTTATAACAGATTTTGTCGGATTAAGTCTGAAAAAAACAGATACCATAATAATGCAGAATATTGCAAACAGTATAAAGCAGAGAGCATAAAATGTCGGGATTTTTTTATTCATACAAACACCTCTGCATAAAAATATGCCGAGTGTGAGATTATATATTACTTATTCAGTATATACTACAAAACTTTTTCTGACAAGATTTTTCTTTTGGATTTTTGCATATGACAAAGATGTTGTAATAAAATTTGTTTGGTGGTATAATTATCAAGGATTATGAATTGGAAAAATGAAAGGAAGTTAGTAAAATGGAAAAACCTGGAAGAAATGATCCTTGCTGGTGTGGCAGCGGAAAAAAGTATAAAAAATGTCATATAGATTTTGATGAAAAAATTGAGGAATTTGAGGTTGCGGGTCACATTGTTCCCTCCCATGAAATCTTGAAAAATGCTGAGCAGATTGAAAAAATCAAGGAGAGTGCAAGGATTAATATTGCAGTTCTTGATTATGTTGCAGAGCATATTAAGGCAGGTATCAGCACGGCTGAAATTGATAAGTGGGTGTATGATATCACAACCAAAATGGGCGGTGTTCCAGCTCCCCTTAATTTTGAGGGATTTCCCAAGAGCGTATGTACTTCAATAAACAACGAAGTTTGTCACGGTATTCCGTCGGAAGATGTAATAATCAAAGATGGCGATATAATCAATGTTGATGTTTCAACTAATTTGAACGGATATTTCTCCGATTCTTCAAGAATGTTTTGTATCGGTAATGTAAGCGAAGAAAACAGAAAGCTTGTTGAAGAAACAAAAAATGCAGTTTATGAAGGACTCAAACAGGTTAAGCCTTGGGGCTTTCTCGGAGATATGGGTCAGGCTGTCAATGATTATGTAAAGAGTAAAGGTTACTCTGTTGTTCGTGAAGTAGGAGGTCATGGAATCGGTCTTGAATTCCACGAAGATCCATGGGTAAGTTACATTTCTAAAAAAGGCACGGAAATGCTTATGGTACCCGGTATGATTTTTACCATTGAACCTATGGTGAACGCAGGAAAACATGATATTTTCGTTGATGAGGATAACGGCTGGACTATCTATACAGAAGATAACTCGATGTCTGCACAGTGGGAAATTCAGGTTCTTGTAACTGAGGACGGCTACGAAATTATTGCATACTAAGTAAAAACAAAGGGCATTTGCTTTGAGATTTCTCATTGCAAATGCCTTATTTTTATAAGTAAAAATTAATTATTCCTTACCGTCCCAACAATAAGTACAGAGTTTGCATTTGTCAATTCCGCAGGAATCAAGCATATCGTCAAGCCTGTTAAAACGCAAGGATGTGAACTTGAGTTCTTTACAGATTTCATCAACCATCTGCTCGTATTTTTCAGAATCGGGATTTGTGTATTCCTGAAGAATTTCGTCTGTAACATTGCCGTTCTCAAGTCTTTCAATAACTCGTCTTGTGATGAGATCCATTTCAGAAGATGATCTTGAGAAGTTAAGATACTTACAGCCGTATACAAGCGGAGGACACGCAGGTCTGATGTGAACCTCTTTTGCACCGCTTTCAAAAAGATACTCCGTTGTTTCACGAAGCTGTGTACCTCTTACAATTGAGTCATCAATAAGAAGAAGGCTCTTTCCTCTGATTAAATCCTCAACTGCGAGAAGCTTCATTTTTGCAATAAGATTACGCTGACTCTGTATTGTCGGCATAAATGATCTCGGCCAAGTAGGTGTATATTTAATAAACGGTCTTGAGAACGGAATTCCCGATGCATTAGCATAGCCTACTGCGTGGGCAATGCCTGAATCGGGTACACCTGCAACGATATCGGGCTTTACGGAATCTCTTTCAGCCATTTTTGCACCGCAGTTGTAACGCATTTGCTCAACACTTGTACCCTCATATGAGCTTGCAGGATAGCCGTAGTAAACCCACAGAAAAGTGCAGATTTTCATTTTATCACCGGGCTTTTTGAGTGTAATGCAGTTTTGGTCTGTAATTACCGTAATCTCACCCGGTCCGAGTTCTTTATAATCATTGTAGCCGAGGTTTTTGTATGAGAAACATTCAAACGCCACACAAAATGCGTCCTCTTTTTTGCCGATTACAACAGGAGTTCTGCCGTACTTATCTCTTGCGCAATAGATGCCGTTTTTATTCATCAGCAGGAGCGAAACAGAGCCGTCAACTTTTTCAAGAGCATAGCTTATGCCGTCAACAAGATTTTCTTTTTGATTGATTAGAGTTGCAATAAGCTCGGTTGCATTGATTTCACCGCCGCTCATTTCAAGAAAATGTGAACCGCCTTTTTCAAAAATTTCCTCAACAAGTTCATCTGTATTATTGATTTTGCTTACGGTGGTAATTGCATATGTACCGTGATGTGAACGAACTATAAGAGGCTGCGGTTCGTAGTCGGAAATACAGCCGATACCGAATTTGCCTTTCATACTCTGCATATCTTTATCAAATTTAGTTCTGAAAGGTGCATTTTCAATATTGTGGATTGATCTGTCAAATCCTTTTTCTTTGTCATAAACAACCATACCGCCTCTTCTTGTACCAAGGTGTGAATGATAGTCAATTCCAAAGTATAAGTCGAATACGCAGTCCTGTTTTGCTGCAACACCCATAAATCCGCCCATGTTTTTTCTCCTTTAACCTTTTTAATTCTGAATTAAAAGTATTTACAGTTTGCCGTTTTAGATTGTAAATACTGTTTGATTAAAATCAGACACACCAAAATTATAATATTATTTTCGGATTATGTCTATACTTTTGTCGAAAAATTTTGAATTACAGCACAAAAAAACAGCAGAAATTTTATCTGCTGTTTAGGTTTATTCGATAAGTCCGTACTTAACTTTAATTCTGTCAAGCTTTTCAAGCATAGGTTCTGCTCCGAAAAACAGAAATATAACAGTCGAAACTGCGTGAACAATATCCATCGGAAAGCCCTGAACATAAAAAGTTATGAGCATATTTAGATTAAATGCGGAATGTGATGTGAGTGCCGAATAAAGGTTCATAAGTCCGCCGTAAATGACCATTGTAGCAATGAAACCGTATATACAGAGCGAAGTCCTTGTTCTGCCCAAAAGACCTTTCTTAAAGAGAATACCGCCAATGAAGCCTATTATCCCTGCCGCAAACATTTGCCACGGCGTCCAAGGTCCTTGACCGAACATAAGATTTGAAACAAGCATACTTACAGCACCGACAAGAAATCCCGATTCACCGCCGAATGCTACTCCCGAAATTATCACAATTGCCACAACGGGCTTGAACTGAGGCAACATTGTAAATGCAAGTCGTCCTGCAACTGCTATTGCACATAGAACGGAAATTATGACAAGCTCTCTCGCTTTTGGGTGCCTGCCTTCAAAAACGAGAAAAAACGGAATCATACACTCAATCATAACAAGGAGCGAAATAAAAAGATATTTCTGATCCTGAAGATATGTCATTCCAACAAAAATTGTAACAGGAATTGCAAGCAAAACCATAATTGCCATACTGACGGTTCTTTTACTCAGTTTTGAACTTTTTCTCGGCAGGTCAATCGGTCGTTTTGATTTTGTTCCGAAAGCAATCATAAGCAACGCAACAGATACTCCGATAATTCCCCAGTTGAACCATGTGGGCAAAGTTTTGGCTGAAAAATTCGGAATATATTCCAGATTTATAATCAGACCGAGTATGAACATTACTGCACCAAATAATCCGCAGATTTTCTTAAAAACAGAAAGCTTTTTATTTTCAGCTTTTTCCTTTTTCAGAGGAATGTTTTCGGTGTCATTTTTAAAAAGGTCAATGTCGGGTGTGTTCCTGTCGATAGAAATATCTCTGCTTTTGCCTGTGCAGGCATATATGACATCATTTGATGATACTGCGTTATCTATTATGCCTTTTGACATTCGGCTTGCAGAAGTGGAATAAAAGCTGTTTGACGAAAAGAAAGTTCTCGGTGTACCTTCCGACACAACTTCACCGTTAAAAAACATCAGACAGCGGCTTGGATATACAGCACAGAACTCTACATCGTGACTTACCATGAGAACGGTTATGCCGGCTTTATTGAGGTCGTATATAATCTGAGCAAATTCAATCTTGAATTCGGCATCAAGTCCTTTTGTAGGTTCATCAAGCAAAAGAATTTGAGGCCTTATGAGAAGAATTTTTGCAAGAGCCGCTCTCTGCTGTTCACCGCCGGATAAATCATAAGGATGGCGATTGCAGAGGTTTTCAAGTCTGCACAGCTTTACCGCTGCGGTAACCCGTCTTTCTTTTTCCTCCTTGCTGATTTTTCTGCCGTCAAATACTTCGTACAAATCTTCAAGTACAGTCTTTTTCAAAAATAGTGTCTGCGGATTTTGCGGTAATACTGCTACGAGCGTGTCAAAAGAATTTTTGTTAAGCGGAGAGATTTCAACTTTGCCTCTGTATGGCTTGTTAAGTGAACAGATAATTGACAAAGCGGTTGATTTTCCCATTCCGTTACCGCCGAGTATAGCCGCAAATTCCCCCTGATATATTTTTAGTGAAAGACCTTTTAGTACATCTGCACCCGACTTTTCGTACCTGAACCAAATATCATTAAGACTTACTGCTTCTTTATCAGAATGTTTCTGAATGCTTTCGGGCGTGAGCTCATACATTTTATGATTTTTGGCATATTCCGAAAGCCACTTCTTGCCGCTTGGAACAGTTACGGGACAGTCGGTATTGTCATTTTCTGTAACAGCCTGCCATATCTGCATCGGAGCAGGCATAGAAAGAAATGTTTTACTGTCTTTTTCTTTAAGAATTTTCCCGACCTTTTGAGGAGAGTCAAAGGCTGAAATTCCGTTGTTTTCGATGACAAGCACTCTGTCTGAAAGCGGAAGTACCTCATCAAGTCTGTGTTCCGTTATTATCACCGTTGTTCCCAGTTCGTGATTTATGCGTGAAACGCAGTGCAAAAATTCGCTTGCCGCAATCGGATCAAGCTGGCTTGTCGGTTCATCCAAAATGAGAACGGACGGCTGCATTGCCATAATTGAAGCAAGATTTAAAATTTGCTTTTGTCCGCCCGAAAGCTCAAGAACGCTTTTCTCAAAATAATTTTGAATTCCGAAAAATGAAGCTGTTTCGGCAACTCTTTTTCGGATTGTATTGTTGTCGTAACCAAGACTTTCAAGTCCGAAAGCAAGTTCGTGCCACACCTTATCGGTAACAATCTGATTTTCGGGCGATTGCATAACAAAGCCGATTTTACTGCTTTGCTCCCTGTGAGAAAGGTCTGATATAGGCTTTTCTTCAAAAAATATTTCTCCCGAAAGAACACCGTGCGGTGAAAGATCAGGTTTCAGATGCCTGAGAAGTGTGCTTTTTCCGCAGCCTGACGGACCGCATACCGTGATAAACTCGCCCTCGTTTACGCTGAAAGTAATATTTTTAAGTACATCAATACCGGTTTCGGGGTATCTAAAACTCAGATTTTTGATTGAATATGTTTCCATTTTATCCCCTCTCCTATATTTACCGACAGCGGAATCAACATTAAAAATGTGTAGAATATATAAAAAATAATACTTTGCACCGTAAACAAATCGCCCTTGATTGACGGATAGTATCTGAATTTTATTGCGTTTGTAAAAAGCAAAATCATAAGTACCAATCCGGTAAAAAGGATTGTGCAAAGCATAAATGTGTCTCTTTTGTCAAATTTATAAAGAGAATAGGATGTTCTGCCTTTAAGACCGTGACCTCTGCTTTTCATTGAATCGGCTGTTTCAATTGCGTTTTCAAGTGACCATGTTATCATAATCGAAAGGATTTTTACGGCATTTCTTATTCTTTGAAACAATGATCCTTCGTCTATATCTCTCCCGATTGTGTGTTGTGCACTACGCACAAGCTTCATTTGTGCCGAAAACCTTGGAACAAAACGCAATGCCATTGAAATCACCAGACTCAATGACGGCATTATTCTGCCAAACAGGAAAACTACCTTGTCGGAAGTGATTACTGCATTGAATGAAGAAAACCATAAAACTGTTGACGAAAGCAAAAATGCACTTGCAATACCGTAAACGATTGATTCGAGGGTTAGTGGGTTATCCCACGGAAAATATGTGAGTATAGTCATTCCTTCATGATTAAAAACAGGATTTACGAGAACTATCAAGAGTATCATAGGTAAAAGAAAAACAAGTGACAATCTCACAGCTTTTTTGCCATTAAGGTATAAAGCTGTTACAAGCGCACATAAAAAACTTGCGGCAAGACAAACAGGGTTCATGATAAACATCGTGAACCCTATTGTAAGTGCAAAAAATATAAAGTTGATAAAGGGGTGCATATTTGAAAAAGTATCCTTCATCATTATTCTCCTGTTGCGTATCCCCCGCCGACATCATAGCCTAAGTTACAGGTGTAGCACCAGACCACATCGTCGCCGTTTTTCAGTACATATCGTGAACAGCCATAGTTCGGAAACCATTCATTGACTTTGTACATCCAACCCGAAAGAGAACCGCAGTCAAATTCGTAGAGGTTGTTAATTCCTTCAATATAAGCGGAATTATACATAGGAGTCCAGCTTGATTCCATATGAATATTGTTGTCCTTACAAACTTTTACAAGGACATCATATACAGATTCGCCCTCTTTGAATTGAACCTTCTGTTTTTTGAGAATTATACCGTCCTTTGGAACGAGTTCTTTTTTTTCCGGATCAAGGGCATCCATATTGTCGAGAATTGTTGAACAGGTAATTGTAAAGGTACAATAAAGATTTGTATCTTTTGTTTCCTGTTCTTCCGGTTCAACCGGCTTTGGCTTTCCCGACGGTACGGGATCGGTTTTGTACTTATCCTGTGTTGTCGGCTGAACATCATTCTTTTTGTTCGGTTTTGAAGAACTGTTTGATGAAGAAGACGGTTTTTTCTTATCCGAAGAACTGTTGTTTGAACTCTGCTCGGATTTCTCACTTTTTTCAACAGCTGAACCGTTACTGTTCTGCGAATTATCCTTACTGTTCTTTTTATCTTCGGAATTTTTTCTGTCCTTTTTATCTTTGTTCGATTTAGTGGAATCGGTAGGATTTTGAGTGGTTTTCTCTGTTGCAGACACAGAAGTTGTTTCTGTGTCTGCATTTGTTGTCGATAGCGAGGAGGCAGTTGATGCAGTTTGAACTTTATTTTCCGATCGGTTGCCGCCTGCAAAAAATGCTACTGTAAGTGCGGCAATACAAACGCACACCGCAATTAAAAGTATTTGATTTTTTTTAACAAACTTTTTTATCTTTTCCATAACCAATCTTAACTTGTGAACTTTAATCAAACGAGCTTAACGATGATTTTCTGAATTTCTGTTGCATCAACAACATCAATAACACCGTCATGATTTACATCGGCTTTGATAAGTGAAACCTTTGAAAGCTGTTCAAGGTTTACAATCTGCTTCTGAACAAGTGTTGCGTCAATTACAGAAACTGTGTTGTCAAGATTAACATCACCTACGGCATAATTTTCTGCAAGTCGGTCAGTCATATTGTAGAGTGAAGTTTTGCCGTTTACAAGACGATCAAATGAAACAAAAGCATAGAAGCCCTGTTCTGTAGCCATCTGATTGTATGTTGTATCTGTATGACCAAAGCCGTTTTCAGCGGAGAAATTCATCATAGCATTGATGAGTGTGTTGCCGTTTTTGATGAATCTTTCATCATTTGTAGGATCAATTCCAAGGCTTGTAAGTGCAACGAGTACCTGCGCACAGCTTTCGCTGTTTACAGAACCCCATGATGCAAATCCGCCGTTTTCATTCTGTGCATTTGACATTGCTGTGAGTGCTTTATCAATCGCCTCTTTAACATCGCTGTTTGTTGAGTAGTAAGGAGCAAGTGCCTGAATTGCCATACCTGTCATATCAGGATCTGCAGTTGAGCCGAAAAATGTCCAGCCACCGTTTGCTACCTGTGCATCAAGAATTGTCTGTACGAGCTTTTCTCTTGTTGTGGGATTTGCGGCGTCAGTCTGTGGAATTTCATAATCGCCTGTATCAAGTGCAATGAGTGCAAAGACAGGACCGTTGATCCCCTGCTTCTTAACATAATCCATATCTGCAAGCGGTTCAAGAAGGTTATATGATGCAACATCCGTAACATCCTTACCGATTGCCGTAAGTGCAAGGATTACTCTTGAATTGTCTGTTGATTTAGTATTGTGAAGCTTTGCAGAACCCTTTTCTTCAACATACTTAACTGCATTCTGATAGTAACTGTCTGCAATTTCGTCTGTGATTTTACCTGCTCTTGCAAGACCGAGGACTGTCCACTCGCCGCCTACTGAAGAAACTGTGGGGGCATCCTGTGATGCGAGATATTTTGCAACCTCGTCAATCTTGTTTGAAACTGTGTCAGCTGCGGAAGGAGCATATTTCACTGTGAATGTATATACAGTACCGCCTTCACTTGTGTTCATCGACGGCCATGCAGCATCACCGCAACCGATGATAATTTTGTCACCGTCAGAAACACTAACAGTCTGACTTCTCTTGTAAAACGCACTGTCGTCAGAAGGAAGATATTCATTCTTATATTTTCTTGTCTGGAAGTTTTTGTTAGTTGCAGTAGGAACTACATTTACATCAGCTGACGGAGTGTCGATTGTGAGTGTGTAGTCTGTAACTGACGGATCAAATTCGCCCGAAAGCTCGGCACCTGTGATTTCAACCGATTTAACAGTTGTATCGTTATTTGCCCATGTACCGCCGATATCCTCGCCGTAACCGTTTGAAGTATACATAATAGCGATTTCATCACCACTCTCAAGTGTGCCGTCTGCTACTGTATAGGATGCATAACCTGAATTTGTGAACCAGTCATTGAGAGTTCCCATCCAGCCACTCATTGTACCGCCGTCAAATGCAGCAAGACCGTTAATTGATGAGATGTAATTGTTCTCGGCACCCTCCTGTGTGTAGCCGTGATTGTTGAGTGCATCAACAACGGCTGACATCATAGTAGTGTCATTATTAATGCTTACCCACTCGTCAACGAGAACACCGTCCCACGGAGCGCCGTTTTCTACTGAGTATGTATCATTTCTGACAATTACTCTTACTTTTCCGTCTTCAACTGCGCTTACTGAAAGTGAAACCGTCATAAGTGACGAAATCATCATTACAGAAAGTACAATTGAGAGGATTTTTTTGAAAGATTTGTTCATAGTGTTTTCCTCCATATTGTATTGTATATATCGAAAGGCAAAATAAAAAGCCTTCCGTTTTTGGAAGGCACAACAAACAAAACCATACAGACCAAAAGTCTGTATAGATATGGTCGGCTGCACCTCTTCCCTGTCCAAGATTTGCAAAATCCGAGGCATACGGACAGCGACCTGACTTATGGCAATGCCAAATACAGTAATGACTGTTGCTTCGGATTCTCACCGAATTCTCTGTTATCTACTCTGCAAGATGCATTTTGAACCGTAAACCCATATTAAGTTATATACATTTGAAATCTGCATTTAATTATAACACCTGATTATAATCGTGTCAATTCCTTAAAATTTTTCTGATATCAGAGTTTATTCGGGTACGATATAAGTTTAGTTTATGGCCGGCTTTTTGTGTAACTCAGTTGTATGAATTGAATATGCTGTTAATAAAAAGTTGAAATCGGTGAATCAGATGAAAGAAAAATGTTCGCTTGACAAGTTACCGCTTGGAGTTACGGGGATTGTCTATCGTGTGAACTGTGATGAAAATATCAAAAACAGAATATTTGATTTTGGTATTATGGAGAACAGTCCTGTTATCCCCTTGTTTACAAGTCCGTTCGGTGATCCGTCTGCGTATCTTGTTAAAAATGCCGTTGTGGCACTGAGAAATAACGATTGCAAAGATATCATTGTTACTCCTGAATAAAAGGAGGCTTTTTTATTGTTTTCTACGAATAAATCATCTTTTAATAAAAAGGATGTCTCGGATTGCAATTACAAAATTTCTCTTGCCGGTAATCCTAATGTAGGCAAGAGTACAATTTTTAACGAACTGACGGGATTAAGACAGCACACGGGAAACTGGACGGGTAAAACAGTTGAGTTTGCCAGAGGTTGTTGCAAAATCAAAGACGCAAGATTTTGTATTACGGACTTACCCGGATGCTATTCCCTGCTTTCATTTTCGGGCGAAGAGGCGGTAACAAGGGAGTGCCTTATACAAAACCAAAATGACTGCGTTGTAATAGTTGTTGACTGCGTAGTTATTGAAAGAAATCTTTCATTTGCATTGCAGGTGTTATCTGTCACAAAGAATGCTGTTCTTTGTCTTAATCTTTGTGATGAGGCTGAAAAAAACGGTATAAAAATCGACTGCGACGAGTTATCGCTAAATCTTGGAATACCTGTTGTAAAAACCTGTGCAACAGACAAAAAAGGTTTGAATGAGTTAAAAAAAGCGATCTATAATGTATGCAGCGGAAAGACAAAATGTTTTAGAGTAGAAAGGAATTTTGAAGGTATTGATATACTATCCGAAAAAAACTACAAACAGAATATTGAAAAGCTTTCGCAGATTGGCAACAAAATTTCAAGTGACTGCGTAAAATATGAAAAATCAGAGTTAAATGTTTGTACAAGAAAGCTTGATAAAATACTTACAAGCAAAACCACAGGAATACCGATTATGCTTGCAATGCTTGGTATATTGTTCTGGATAACGGTTGTCGGTGCAAATTATCCGAGCGAATGGTTAAGCAATTTGTTTGGCTTTATAAAAGAGAAGATATATATTCTTTTTGATTTTTTACACGCTCCCGATGTTGTAACGGGACTTTTGATTGACGGAGTTTATACAACTCTGTCATGGGTAGTATCTGTAATGTTGCCGCCTATGGCTATATTCTTTCCGTTGTTTTCGCTTGTTGAGGATTCGGGATATCTGCCGAGAATTGCATTTAATCTTGATAGGTATTTTTCAAAGTGCGGTGCACACGGAAAGCAAAGTCTTGCTATGGCAATGGGTCTTGGCTGTAATGCCTGCGGAGTTACGGGATGCAGAATCATTGAGTCGCCAAAGGAACGACTGATTGCAATTCTTACAAATAATTTTATGCCGTGTAACGGACGGTTTCCCACAATAATTGCATTACTGCTCATGTTCTTTGCAGGTACGGCATTTACGCTGAGCAGTTCGCTTGAGGTAGCGGCATTGTTGATTGGAATAATAGTTTTCTGTGTTTTTATAACACTTGTTATATCTAAGATACTTTCAGTCACAATATTGAAAGGCGAACAGTCCGGATTTGTGCTTGAACTTCCGCCGTACAGAAAGCCGCAGATTTTAAAAACTATTGTCCGTTCGCTGTTGGACAGAACTTTATTTGTTTTAGGAAGGGCTGTTGCGGTTGCCGCACCGGCAGGTGCGATAATCTGGATTCTTGCAAATGTGCATATAAGCGATGTTTCACTTTTAAAATATTGTACTGATTTTTTAGATCCGTTCGGCAGATTTATCGGGGTTGACGGCGTTATAATAATGGCATTTATACTTGGATTTCCTGCTAATGAAACCGTTATTCCGATTATAATTATGTCATATATGGCAAGCGGTACTCTTGTTGATTATTCAAGCTACGATCAGCTGTTTCAACTTCTCAGTATGAACGGCTGGACGATTACAACGGCTGTATGCACGATTATTCTTTGCATTCTTCATTATCCGTGTTCAACAACCTGTCTGACAATAAAAAAAGAAACAGGCAGCCTTAAATGGACGCTTGTTTCTATGGCTTTGCCTACTGCAATGGGAATTGTGCTTTGTATGATTACAGCAGGTGTTATGAGATTATTTTAAGTCAATAACTTCAAAATCATCGGGAACAAATATATTTCCGTTAAAAACTGTTCTTGCCTCTGAAGTATATGTACTTTTGCGTGTTTGAAGTGTTTCGTCCTCGGTGTGATACAGGATAAGATTTTTTGCAAAAAGACTCTCTGCAAGTTTTCCTGCATCAAGCGCTGTGCTGTGGAATTTTTCGTAGGGCTTAAAAATATCTTTTTGACTGTAAAGACAAAAAGCTTCACACATAAGATAATCACAGTTTTGAACAAAATTTCTGCATTTTTCATTGAACGGTTCATCACCGAGACAGGCGAGAACTTTTCCTGACGGAAAAACAGCCTTGAATCCGAATTGCTTTGTTTTGTCTGAAAATATATCAAAGAAAGTGAGTCGGATACTGCCGGCATTTTGCTTTTCACCGTCTTTTACTTCATTGATGAAAATTTTTGTATTGATATTTTTGAGAAATTTCGGTGCAAGTGTGTGGTTGCAAATTGCCGTGATTGAATCAACACATTCATCGTGGCAGTAAATATTAAAATTACCTTCATATTTGCCTGAATTCATAAGAGCGCTTATTTGCCTTATTACCCACACGGCACCTAAAATATGATCGGTGTGAGAATGAGTAATAAACATTGTCTTTATGCTATTCCAAGCTACTCCGGATTTCTTAATTGCGGATAAAATCCCGTTTCCGCCGCCTGCGTCAACAAGAAGACAGTCGTTTTCGGATTTCAGAAGAAAACAGGTATTATAACAGTCGGTAACCATCGCACTTCCTGTGCCGAGCATAATAATTTTTTCGTTCATATAGCACCTCGAAAATACAGGCAGATACAAGAAAAATGTATCTGCCTGAAAATTTTATCGTAACTTTATTCTTCTGCTTCTGCAACCTTCATCATAATGGCACATTCCATTCTTTTTCTGAAAAGCTCACAGCCGTATTCGTAAATACCTGTGATTGAGCCTGTTGCATGATAAGCGTTTGCGGCACAACCGCCGCTGCAATAAAGTCTTGCCCAGCAGTCTTTGCAGTCAGGACGGGCGTATGCGTTACAAAGCTTAAATTCGTCCTGAATTTTCGTGTTTGAAACACCGTTAAAGATATCGCCGAGCTTGTACTTTTCATCGCCTACAAACTGATGACAGGGATAGAGGTCACCCCAAGGTGTTACAGCCATATATTCTGTACCCGAACCGCAACCCGAGATTCTCTTATAAATGCACGGACCGCCTGTAAGGTCAATCATATAATGATAGAAGGTGAGCGGTCTGCCCTCTTTTTCACGCTTGAGCATTTCTTTTGCAAGAATTTCGTACTGTTCAAAAAGGATAGGCAAATCGTCATATGTAAGTGCATATGGGTCATCGGGAGCACATACAACCGGCTCCATTGAAAGCTCTGTAAATCCCAAATCCGCCATATGGAAAATATCGTTTGTGAAGTCTGTGTTATTATGTGTATAAGTGCCTCTTACATAGTAACCCTTGTTGCCTCTTTTTTTGACAAATTCCTGAAATTTCGGAACGATAATGTCATAACTACCCTTTCCGTTTACAGTTTTGCGAAGATGGTCATGCACTTCTTTTCTGCCGTCAAGGCTGAGAACTACATTATGACATTCTTTGTTTGCAAATTCAATTACATCGTCATCAACAAGCATACCGTTTGTTGTAAGTGTAAAACGGAAGTTTTTGTTGTGTTTCTTTTCAATGCTTCTTGCATAGGCAACAATCTGCTTTACAACATCAAAGTTCATAAGAGGTTCTCCGCCGAAGAAGTCAACCTCAAGGTTTACTCTGCTGCCTGAATTTTCAATGAGAAAGTCAATTGCTCTCTTGCCCACTTCAAAGCTCATCAGCGCTCTCTCGCCGTGGTATTTGCCCTGACTTGCAAAGCAGTATTCGCAGTTAAGGTTACAGGTGTGAGCAATGTGCAGACAAAGCGCTTTGATTACTGTGTTTCTCTTTTTAAAGTCAAATGCAAGGTTTTCGTATTTGTCGTCTGTAAAGAGCTTTCCCTGTTTCTCAAGCTCTTTTACATCATCAATGCAGTCAGAGATTTCTTCTTTTGTAATCTCAGGATTGTCTGCATATTTTGAAAGCATTTCGTCGATTATCTGTTCTTTTGTTGCGTTTTTGTACATTGCAATAACATCATAAGCAAGGTCATCGACTGCGTGTACACTGCCGCTGTAAACATCAAGAACTATGTTGTATCCGTTAAGTTTATACTGATGAATCATAATATCTCCGTTAGACAAAAGGAAAGCCGTTAACCCTTTGGGAAAACGGCGATAATCCTTAATAATCAAATTAAAATAGAATTATTTCTCGCTCATGCACTTTTCGCACTGCTGGTTAGCAACGCCGCAAGATGTCTTACACGCTGACTGACATGAAGTCTGGCACTCGCCGCAGCCGCCTGTCTTAACGCTCTTCTTGAGGTCACGAGTTTCGATAGTTTTAATTCTCTTCATAATAAATCAAACTCCTTGTTAGATTTTGTTAGTTTAATATTATCACACAGCCATTGATTTGTCAATCTTTTTTAACTACGCTTATGTTGTCCGTCATACCGCCTTTTGTTGACATAACCTCAACCTTGCAGGCTGAAAGATATTCAATGTAATTTATAAGTTCCTTGCTTATAATTTCACCGGGTACGATGAGGGGAATTCCGGGTGGATATGCACAGATATATTCGGCAGAAGTTCTGAATTCCGAATTTTGAAACGAAATAGTTTCTTTGTTGAATTTGTACAACTCGCAGGCGTTGAAATTTTTGCCTGTGTAGAGATTTTTTAACGGAACACGCTCGGTGTCGGCTCCTTTTGAAAGTTCGCTGTCAATTGAAATCAGAGCGTCTGAAAGCATATCAAAAGCTTTTTCAGTGTCACAAACAGATGTCATGGCAATTACATAGTCCGAATATGCCATTTCGGTTTCAATCTGATAATTATTTCGCAGTATTTCGGCAAGCTTTGTTCCCGAAATATTTGCGTTCGCTGTTGAAATTACTATTTTGCCGATATCATAATCAAAATCAGTATCGCTTTTATCATAAATTTTCAGATATTTTAGATTTTCAAGTTTTTCTCTGACCGTTTTAAGATTGCAACAATATTCCTTGAATTTATCTTTGCTGTTTTCGCAGAAATTAAGGCATTTTTCGATTGAACTCATTAAAATATATGACGGACTGCTTGTTTCAAATACAGCTAAATTTTCGGCAAGAATTTCAGAAAGCTTGCTGTCATTTGTTATGAGCAATGCAGTTTGAGTTAATGACGGCAAAGTTTTGTGCAGACTCAATACTGCTGCGTCTGCACCGCAGTTAAGTGCTTCATCGGGAAAACTGTCCGAAAACGGAAAATGCGCTCCGTGAGCTTCGTCAACAAGTAATTTTGCTCCGTGTTTGTGACAGATTTCGGAAATTGACTTTATATCCGAAACAACTCCTTCATATGTAGGCGAAGTTATGATTACAAGTCTGATTTCATCATTGTGTTTTGTAAGTTTATCTTCTATATCGCAAGGTGAAACCGATGTAAGAATATTGTATCTGCTGTCTGTATCGGGAAAAATGTAATCGACATTGAGATTAAACAGTTCTGCTGAATTATATACAGATTTGTGGCAGTTACGAGCCATTAAGATTTTGTCGCCTTGATTTGTCATTGACCGGATTGCAGAAAGTATTCCGCCTGTTGAACCGTTAATCAGAATGAAAGCATTTTTTGCATTGTAAAGTTTTGCAGCCTTTTTCTGAATTTCATCAATAACTCCGTTTGGCGAATGGAGATTGTCAAAATCATGAATTTCGGTTATGTCGATATTATACGGTATTATACCCTCTTCTGTAATGTCCGTTCTTTTGTGTCCGGGCATATGAAAAGGATATATGCCGCTTTTTGAATAATTTTTAAGCTTGTCGTACAGCATATATCCTCCGATATTTTAAATATTTAGTTTGTACCGAACTCAGCGAGTTCAAGTCCCTTGTTGTGTTCAAGCGCCCAGTTTATGCTCCAGTAGCTTGTAAAGAGCAAAAGATGATTGCCTTTAAGATCCTGAATTTTCTTAGTATCAGACGCAAGGTCGAGAGTTTTCGGATCAAGGTCATCGTTTACAATCCAACGGATAAATTCATATGGGAGTGTTTCCATAATGATATCACAGTTGTATTCGTTTTGAAGTCTGTATTTAAGAACATCAAACTGAAGTACACCTACAACGCCAACGATAACTTCCTCCATACCTGCGTCAAGCTCCTGGAAAATCTGAATTGCACCTTCCTGTGCAATCTGACTTGTACCCTTGATGAACTGTTTGCGCTTCATTGTGTCTTTCTGACGGACAAGTGCAAAGTGTTCGGGAGCAAATGTAGGAATTCCCCTGAACTGTACCTTGTGCCCCGGTGAACAGATTGTGTCACCGATTGAGAAAATGCCCGGATCAAAAACACCGATGATGTCGCCCGCATATGCCTCGTCAACAATTTCTCTTTCCTGAGCCATAATCTGCTGTGGCTGTGAAAGACGCATTTTTTTGTTGCCCTGAACATGGAACACTTCCATATTCTTTTCAAACTTGCCGCTGCAGATGCGCATAAATGCAACTCTGTCACGGTGAGCCTTGTTCATGTTTGCCTGAATTTTGAAAACAAATGCAGAGAAAAAGTCTGACATAGGCTCAACCTTTTCATCAACTGTTTCTCTTGGGAGAGGTGGAGTTGTGAGCTGTAAGAACTGTTCAAGGAATGGTTCAACACCAAAGTTTGTAAGAGCCGAACCGAAGAATACAGGAGTAAGCTGACCGTTGCGGACTGCTTCAAGGTCAAATTCATCGCCTGCACCGTCAAGAAGTTCTATTTCATCAAACAAATCCTGCTTATGACAGTAGCCTATTGTATCTTCAAGGGCAGGATCGTCAAGCGTAAGTTCTTTCTTTTCAACTTCTTTCTGACCGTTATTAGCGGTGAAAGCAAGGATTTTCTTAGAATTTCTGTCATACACACCCTTGAATTCCTTACCTGAACCGATTGGCCAGTTTACGGGATAGGTGTGAATTCCAAGAACATTTTCAATGTCTTCAAGAAGGTCAAAAGAATTTTTTGCATCTCTGTCCATCTTGTTGATGAATGTAATGATAGGAATATTACGCATTACACAGACCTTGAAAAGCTTGATAGTCTGTTTTTCAACACCCTTTGAACCGTCAATTACCATTACGGCAGAGTCTGCCGCCATAAGTGTACGGTAGGTATCTTCCGAGAAATCCTCATGTCCCGGTGTGTCAAGAATATTTATGCAATAACCGTTATATTTAAACTGCAAAACCGACGATGTAACAGAAATACCACGCTGTTTTTCAATTTCCATCCAGTCGGACACAGCATGCTTTGCGGTTCTTTTGCCTTTTACCGAACCTGCAAGGTTAATTGCTCCGCCGTAGAGCAAGAGCTTTTCCGTAAGTGTTGTTTTACCAGCATCAGGATGCGAAATAATCGCAAAGGTTCTGCGCTTGCTGATTTCTTCTTTAAATGAACTCATATCTTTCTTCCCTTCGGAGGTTAAGTATATCCACAATTCTATATTTTACTATTTTTGAATGGTATATGTCAATAAAGAATGGAGAAAATGTGAGAAAAATAATTGCTACAAAAACTTGACAAATTTGTAAATATATTGTAATATATTGGTACAGAAGGACTTAATGTGATTTTTCCTATTTTTTCATATACCTTCCAAATCGAGGCAGAAACTTGTGTTTCTGCCTCAAAATCATTTATGAGGTTTTTTATGAGTAATTCTATCGGTCTTTATATTCACATACCGTTTTGTAAACATAAATGTCCGTATTGCGACTTTTTCAGCGGCAATGCAGATGAAAACGCTTTTGATAATTATGTGATTGTTTTAAAAGACAAAATAAAATACTGGTCTGAAAAAGCCAAAAGAGATGTTGCGACCGTATATTTCGGCGGCGGTACGCCGAGTGTTTTGGGTGCAGACAGACTTTGTGATATTCTTGATTTTATCAAGTTTAATTTTAATATTCAAAATAATGCCGAGATTACGGTTGAAGTCAATCCCGACTCCGCCAAAACTATTGATTTTAAAAAAATGTATGCCTGCGGATTTAATCGCATTTCAATGGGAATGCAGACTGCTGTTGAAGATGAATTAAGGCTGCTTGGGAGAATTCACAGCATAGATGATGCAAAGACTTCTGTTGAAAGGGCTAAAAGTGCGGGATTTAATAATATTTCACTTGATTTGATGATGGGAATTCCTAATCAGACAATTGAAAGCCTTGAAAAATCAATCAGTTTCTGTGCCGATTGCAAAGTTACTCATATTTCATCATACATTTTGAAAATCGAGGAGAATACTCCGTTTTATAAGGTGCAAAATAAACTTAAGCTTGCCGATGATGATATGCAGGCTGAAATGTATCTGAAAGCTGTTGAAATGCTTGATTCTCTCGGATACAAGCAATATGAAATTTCTAATTTTGCAAAACAGGGTTATGAAAGCCGACATAATACCAATTACTGGAGATGCGGTGAATATATCGGCATAGGTCCGTCTGCACACTCATTTTTTGATGGCAAAAGGTTTTTTTATTCGAGAAGCATGGACGATTTTAATAACAATAAGCTGTCTCTTGAAGGTACGGGCGGAGATGAGGAGGAATTTATTATGCTCTCTCTCAGGCTGAAAAGCGGTCTTAATTATTCTGAATTTGAGGAAAAATTCGGATACACCCTCCCCTCTTACATTATCAAAAAAGCTAAAGAGTATGAAAAATATGGCTATACAAATGTTACAGACAAGTCAATCAGCTTTACACCGAAAGGTTTTCTTGTTTCAAATTCAATAATCAGTGAACTGATATAAAAAACGCTCCGAGAATAAATTCGGAGCGTTAATTTTATGTTATGAATTTGTATGTCAGATTAATACAATGAAGAGTATGAACCGCCGCCGATAAGCGATGTAAGAACACTTGTTGCAAATGTACTTGTGTTAAATGACCACATAGTAAGTTCTGCGCCGATGAAGAATACAATCATAAATGCAACGGCAACGATGAGTGTGAGAATTAAAGTGAATAATGTAGAGTTCTTTGCTTCGGGAACATTAGCTTTTACCTGATTTACAAGTGAAATAACAAGGTAAAGCATAACGATTACGAAAAAGAACAGGAACATATATACGCTGATTAATGCGCAAAGACCTGCCAAAATCCAACCGATTGATGCCGGAATAGATTCAATTGAAAATGTGATGAATGAATCAATAAATGCTTTGGCTGTATTTTCTTCGGTTTTGTATTTCTTTACATATACAAAGAGAATAACAGAATAGAAGCCGCCGATAAGGACAGTAGTAACAAGACTTACAAGAAGTGTTTTCGGAAAATCAAGTGCGCTCATAGAAAGCATAAGAAACATATTGCCAAGAATGAGTGCAATGAAGAAAATTGCCGAGAAAAGAGCGCCGAGAATGACGTCTTTTTCAGCCTTTGCTGTTTTGATAACAGTTTTGGAATCCTTAAAGAATGAAGTGAACACAACAGGAATGTTCTTTAAAGCCTTAACAAAAGCATTTTCCCCAATAGGTGCTGTGTTATTTACGGCATAAGGCGACTGCTGTGTCTGAGGGTTTTGTGGCTGTGCATACTGTTGCTGAACAGGGTTCTGATACTGTGGCTGTTGTGGTTGAACAGGCTGCTGATACTGAGGCTGTGCCTGTGCATTTGCCTGCTGAGCCTGTGCTTGAGCGGCTCTTGATTTTTCGCAGTTGCAAACAGCATTGTCTTCAAGCTGTGCTCCGCAATATTTACAGAATTTCATGGTGATTCCTCCAAGATAAAATAATATGTAACAGGTCTTATAGCTACCTGTTGTTTGTTGAAAACCGATTGTTTGGGTTAAGAAATTTTTGTTGCGGTATAATTTTTTGAATCAAGGAAACTCTCATACTTCTTGTAGTCAGCAAGTTTCTGATCACCGCTACTGCTGTCAATACTTGAGGAATAAACTTCGTCATCAAGCAGATAAGGGTTCTTGATGTATATGCCGCAATAGTAAGTATCGTAACTGTTAAACCAACCGTCATATTTTCCTTTTTCAACTACAAGGATAAATGCTCGCTCATCATCAGATGTTTCCTTTGGCTGAACATAATACATTTCAACCGGAGAATAAGATGTGAGATATGAATAGTATTCATCAATGTAATCGTTTACAGCGGAATTTATTTTGTCAACATTTGCTTTTGCTTCATCGGAAGTCATAACATTGTTAGCCTTAGCAGTAACTGTTGTTGACGAGTCCTTAATAATAAGTGAGGTGTTTGGAATAATTTTTTTTTCGGCTCTGAATGTTACTTCATCGCCTTCATCAAGATAGTTTTGACTACCGTCAATGCTGAGATAAAAATCATCTACAAAATCATCGTTTTTATCATACACACTGATAGTAGAGCCTGATTCATATTTAAGTTTGTAATCATCAACTTTGTAGTCAAACTTAGCGATGTCGATTGAAAGCTCACCGTCTTTTATACCGTAAGTTTTGATAAGGTTGTTGTCAACTATATGCTTGATTATATCCACTTCAACCATATCTTTGAGTGAGATTTTTTTCTCTTTAAGAATGTCGCTGACTTTGAGCTCTTTCTTGACATCACTCTTGTCAAACTGAATTCCGAGAGTTTTTTCATACTCGGAAATATGTTTCTTTGCAGACTCACTGTCATCCCATTTGAGTTCAACAACAATTGTGTCATCTTTGCTGATGTTGTTTATGGTTGCTGATGAAACTGTGTAAAAACTATCTGAATCTTCTGTTGTTGATTCTGTTTTAGCGTCTTTGAGATATGCCGTTACATTGCAGTAATCAAGGATTGATGAAACCGATGCCTGACTTGCAGAATAATCATCTACTGCATCGTTGAGCACACTTCCCCAGTCGCCCTTTGAAATATTGTCGGCATACTTGCCGTAATCAATGTCTGATTTCTTATCATCAGAAACCTTTTCTTTTTCAATAGTATCACTGTCAATGTAAATGTCAGCAGAAGCGTAACCGTTGTACAAAGAACCTTTGTCAAATTCAACTTTTATGTAATCATCAAGTTTAATTCTGTTAAGGTATGGAATAAGTGTGCAAAGTGTAATGATTATTCCTGCAATTACAACTGCTGCCGCACCGCAAATTACAACAAGCTTTGTTGGGAAAGGCTTCTTAACTTTTGGCTGACTCTGAACCTGATATGGTTGTGCCGCCTGCTGTACACCTTCTGTGACATTAGCATTGTTGTCAAAATTTACAGGTTGTGTGAACTGCTGATTGTTTTGATTTACTCCGTTGCCTTCTGTTGTAACGGGATTTTCCTGAGGAACAGGAGCTCCGCATTTTTCGCAAAAAGCATCTCCCTCGCTAAGCTTATTGCCGCATTTTTCACAGAACATAAATTCATCTCCAATGTTTGATAATATAATGAATATTATCACTTTAGCATTGTAAAGCGATAACATCAGCACGCTTATTATATCACAAATTACAGCAACAATTCAATATTTCTTACAATTTTTTAATTTTTTACACTATAGAAAATTATATGTTAAAATAATGAAATGATGTACACATAGCAAATAATTACAATAAAACAGCGGCAAAAACTATAAACTTTAGTTTTTGCCGCTGTGGTTTAGTAATAATACCTTATAAATTTTATATTGTAGTAATCACAGGTTGTGATGTCGTTGGTGTCAATCTCATTTATAAGAATATAATCCTGAGCAACACCTAAAAGATAGCCTGTTTTCTGAACAATTGTGTTTGCTCCCATGAGAAAATCAACGGTGATTCGTCTTCCGATTTGTGTTCGCATAAAACCGTTGTGATATCTCAGATTTTCGGCTGTTACAGGAAACGGATATTGATAATCACTCATCGACATTCCGATATTCTGCCTTATCGGCGTTGCAACGGTGGCTCCGGAGCTCGCCGTTGTAGCAGGGGTTGCAGGCAAAACAGGTATAGATGTATCTATTTTTTTTAAGTCCTTAATGAACGGTATATTTTGAAGACTTCCGCTGTATTTATTTATATTTTCAGGTTGTTCTTCTGATGTACTTCCGCCCTCTTCATATGCTATTTCTGCCTGTTCAAGCGAGGGATTGTCATTTGATTTTTGAACTTTTTCTGTCATATTGGGGTGTGCAACAGACGGTGCGCCCTGATTGTGTCGCATAATTTCATCAATTGCAGGAATATAACATCCGATATCCGCTGTGTTTGACGGACATGAATTGTTGAGGCAGGCTTTGTTTTTGTCAAGTCCGTAATGATGTTCGGGATTAATCTGATTTGTCATCGGAGTTGTGTTAACTGTCATATTTGAAGAATTATCCATTAAGCTATGCTCCTTTATGTTTTGGAATAAGCCTCGGTAGGCGAATAAAAGCAATGATCCCCTACCCTGTTGTAAATTACTCCGTTGTTTGACGGAAAAAATGTTGGGCAGGTATCTGAAAATGGATTAAAATAGAAAATTGAATTTCCGACAGATGAATCGGTATTGCCCGCCAATGCCCAATCGGCAATGTTATAGTGAATTTCGTCAGGACGTATATTGTAAACATTCTGAGGATTATATTGTCCTCCGACAGTTGTTTTAAGACAGGTAAATTGATTTGGTTGTTCCATTATGGCACGGAAATCTCCGCCCTTGCTGACTCTTGCAAATTCCCCGTTTGGAACACGGGTTCGGTTTACAATTACCGACGCAACGGCACGCATTCCGTTTTCACCTTCCCCACCTGCCTCGCATTTTAAAAGCCTTGCAAGCAATTCTCTTGTACTCAATGCCACCTTTTTCACCAACCGTTATTTTATTCAATGATATTTTATGCATAAATTAACTTGTTGTTACAAAGAAAAAGCTTGCGATAAATGTGTTATTCACGCAGACAGAAAATTCTGTTTTATAGTAGCAAATCTGCCGTTAAGGCTTCAGAGAACTTTCCACCATGTTTAGGATTTATTATAAATCAGAATATTACCAAGTTAGAATGCAATGAATATAAAAAAGAAATGGTACTGCAATCATAACAGAATTTTTAGATTATACTTATCAATAAATACAGGACATGAAAATAATTAGCCACTTGTAAATATCATATACTTGAATTTTTCGGATTTTCCCCCCGACTATTGATATTGAGCAAAAAACACCGTAATTCTAACAGAACTACGGTGCTTTTTATGGCGGAGACGGTGGGATTCGAACCCACGACCCTCAGGGGACATCATGATTTCGAGTCTTTTAGTCATCTTATCAAGATCAGGTAGTTTCGTATTATTTTCAGGTCGTTTCGTATGCTCTGAAAGCCACATAAAATAAGGCTTTTTCGCCCATAAAGCCTTGCTGCGACTGCATTTTTTCAAAGTGGGTTCAAATCGGCATTTTTTCCGATTTTGGAGAGAAATGCGGGAAGATAGGAAAGAAAAATCGGGAGACGGCCATACACCGCAGAATAGAGCTTCCAACCGACGAAAATCTATTTTTGAGGTGTTACAAATGGATGTATTCCCCGTGAACTGGGACAGCGTTCCCGAGATAATGAACAAGGAGCAATTCTTCCGCATCTGCCATATCAGCAAGTCCACGGCGCCGCACCTGCTCAAAAGCGGCAAGGTGCCCTGTGAGTGGTCGGGTAAGAAAACCCGGTGCTATAAAATCCGAAAAGTGGATGTGAAAGCATACTTGGAGGAGCGGGCAATTTTTCCAGAACTCTATTCTGCGCCGAAGGAATGGTACGGCACCCACTATGTGGCGAGGCTCTCCAAGGAACTGCCGGAGAACACGCTGCGGCAGATGCACGGCTACTATGAAAAGTTGCTGCGAAAATACCCGGATGTGGTCACGGTAAAGGATGTGGTAACCCTGACCGGCTACACCCTGACCACCGTCCACAACTGGTGCAGCCGCAGGTCGCTGAAAGCCTTTCAAAAGGGACTGAAGTTCTGTATCCCGAAAATTTTTCTCGTGGACTTCTTTTGTTCCCTGACCTTCCGCTCCATCACCCGCAAAAGCCTCTGGCATAACCAGACGCTGAACGAGTTCAGCAGGAAGATGAGGTGGAAGAAGTAAAAGTAACCGCCTCTGCATTTCCGTAGAGGCGGCTGCTTATCAATTAGTCATCATCTTCGTCATCCGGCCAACCGGATATGATATGTAATTCACCTGAATCCATATCCATTGCCATATTATCTCCCATACGCATCAGCAAATCGCCGTCAGAGTCAATTGCCATATTGTTTGAGATTGTATGAGCAAAATTTCCGTCATCGTAGTCAAAAAAGTGTTTTCCCATAAATAAAACTCCTTACTCAATTCTAATGATTTCGTGATCTCCTGTTCCGTATATCCGTTTAACTTGATACAGGGATTCACCAATCCAAAATGTGATTCTGTCTCCAGCTTCTTCATTCGTTGCAATATTAGTACAGAGCAAATTGCTTTTTGCGTTTGTTCCTCCGCAAGCTGACGGCAATATATGATGAATGTTCCACCCACAATATATTTCTTGCCCATAATAGTTCACAGAGAAGTTATTGTTACCATAGCCGTCTTTACACATTAAATTCCCGTGAAAATCCTCTGCATACTGTTTGTTGCCGTAGCACTCTTCCCAAAATCGTAGAGCGTTGTATTTATTGATTTTCATTACTTTCACCTCCAATCCGGACAAAAAGTAAAACCATACACATTATGCGTGTATGGTCTCAATCTATCCGAATTGGAACTTTACACGCACAACAACCAAGACGGTACCTAAATGACTGTCTAGGAAGTATGGTGCAAAGCTTTGATACAGCAACTGGGCCCACCTCAAAGGAGAGGAGAATCTCCCGGAGCCTATCTTGTGGGTTCTCAATGGCGTAACGAGAATTTTAATCGACATTGATAGTATCTAGAAATTACATATTTTAAGATTGTAGAAGTTTTGAGTCCTTTGTTCTTTTCGGATTTCTCGTCGCTCCGTCATACAAATTACTTCAAATTTAACATAACCTACATTATAAATTATATCTTGGAAAGTAAATAATGTCAATTAGAAAATCTGCGATTTAAAAATTCGCACACTCGCACCTGCCTTTCGGTTTTGGTAGACTGTAACCGAAAGGTGGGTGCATTTTGCATTGCAGACCTGCCGGGGAAATTTTGAATGGGAGGATCACATATGAAATCGCTATTTGAGCAGCTGGGCGGCACTTACACAAGGCAGGGCGACTATTGCCTACCCAATGTTTGCTTACCGCCCGAAGAAGAACGCCCCATCGGCGTTTACGGGCAGCGGCGGCGAGTTTATCTGAAGAAGCATCATCGGGTATTGTATTATAACCTGCAGACTGCCGGGATGCTGGACGGCCACCTTGCAGACATCGAGGAGCAGACGCAGGAACTCTTTCTTCGGCTGGTAGAACAATACGCAGACACCGAGGGCGTGACGGAGGCCTTGAAAGCCGATGACCCGATGGCGTGGGTGCGGAAGACGAACAATATTCGCAGTGTAGCCACAGAAATAATTTTTGAAGAAATTATCTATACATAACAACAGAGGCACGAGAGTCAACCTCTCGTGCCTCTGTTGTTATTCAAAAGCTTTTCTGATATATTTTTAATTATTAAACAAAATATGAGAATATTCTATCAAATAATTTTTTGAAGTTCTTTTTGGTATCTTCCGATAAAGTAAATGACCCAGCCTCGATTGCATTAGACATAAGTTTTGCAGTTAGCGTTTTATCGCAATTACCGCAATTGCTTTCTAAACAAAATCTATCAATCTCCGAGCGTATCATTAAATCTTCAATCATAAATTTTGAACTTTTATATAAGCGCTTATCTATATCATCTTGAGATGCATCTAATAAGTAGCAATATTGTCTTTTGTATTCGGAACATAGATTTTTACGCATATATTCGCCACCAGATTCAACACCTGCTTCATCATAATCAAATACAGCTATATATTTACAATTCCAACCTTGTAATATCGTGCAAATGTTAACACAATTAGATGCACCAACTGAAGGGATAATAACATATTTGTTAGAATTAATATTCAACATTTTAGCCATTGTGCATACGAAAATATAGTCGCTCATGCCCTCGGTTACAATATTGATTTTATCTTTGGCAGGACCAAATGTATGCTGTATACTCATTCCTAATGCACTAACAATGGGGGACAACGTGTCCCCTGCTGAGTTTCAGGGGCAATTCTAGGATCATATACAGTTTTGTATATATATGAAAATCCTTCTTCGTCTTTAACTACGGCTCTGATTCTATGTACGCCTTCATTTTCAGTATCTAACATATAAGGCGAATGAGTTGTATAAATAATCTGATTTCCTTGGTCAGCCAAGTGACCGAACAAATTCAGCAATTCTCTTTGTGCATTGACATGGAGTGGAGTTCCGGGTCCATCCAATAAATATATGGTATTTCTATCTGAAATATCGTTTGCTTTGGCATCGATAAATGTTTCTAAATACCACCTTAAACCGTTGCTTCTTTCGGATAGCATTAACGATGAACCATTGTTAGATTGGATAACAAACGAGATAGTTCCATTATTAAATCCCATATCAAGAAAAATCTCTTCCGTTCCGTAAAAATCATTAAACTTTTGATTGATTTTTTCGTTAATCATTCGATTGATTTTTCTACGGAGGCTTTCCTGAGTGTTTGTCATTCCTGAGCGAGAAGCCAATAAAAACTCATCATTAGTAATACCTATAACTTTTATTAGATTGCTTAATAAACTATTGGGATAAGAATTTGGATTTTTAAGTTCTTTATCTATATCCTCAAATTTGTAGGTAGTATTAAGATGTTTATCTGATTTTCTATAAAAGAAAACTGGTAGTTTATTGATTAATTCTGACCACTGCTCTTTTGCTTGATTAGACTTTTCAATAAGCTGTTCACGTTTATCTGCTGCTATCTTTTCCGCTTTTCTACTTAGAAAGTCAAAAGCATTCGTTCTCAGTGGAATATCTATCTTATCACGATTTTTAATCTCATTATAGTATACTTGATAGTTTGACCACTCTTGATCCTTGAGTTGAAGTGGGTTAGCGTTCAATGCACCTAATAGTTCAAATATTTCATCTATTAACGGATAAAAAGTTGATAGATAAAACTCAAGTAATCTACCTGTTGCCGAATAACTGTTTTTGGTGATTTCAATTCGTGTATCAGCTGAAATACCCATATTAATATCATTAGATGTTGGTTTTAACACAATCGAATATTTATTTTCGGTTCCGGTCGTCGAGTTTCGGTTAATATTATCTTGATTAAAAGCAGCATTATTTATAATTCTAAACCGAATTTGAGATAACCAATCTAAAACATTACTTTTACCGCTTTCATTTTTTCCGACAATAGCAGTAATCCTAGGTTCAACTATTACCTAGTTTTCCTTATAATCACCAAATGATTTAAAATTGGTCAATTTCACAGAGTGGACATACATTATTCGAATCACATCCTTTTGTATCTTTACTCTTATAGGCTTTGCATTGCAGCAAGCAGAGCCGCATCTTTTTTATAGTTCCTTAAGGATAGCCCCTCAAGAATTTTTTTCTCCGTTTCCGGAGTCCAATAAATTTTTAAATCTTCTTTTGCACGAGTTATTGCAGTGTAAAAGATGTTGTGGGTAATAAGTTCCTCAACTTCATTTGTAATAACAATCTTTACTGATTTATATTCCAAACCTTGAGCTTTGTGAATTGATACCGCATATGCTACTTGGAAAGGTACAATAGCATCTGAAGAATCAGTATCATCATCGGTGCTAAGATACTTGTCCACCCAAAAACTAATAATAGAATTGCCATTATCAGATGTACCAACTAAGGTGAAATCATAATCTTCTGCTTCCCAATCAGTAATAGCAATATCCAATTCGACATCAAATCGGATTTTATCCTCTTTTGGCTCGATATCCTTTATGCGCCCCTTCATGTTGTTATAAATCAAAGGTGAAAATCTGTCTGATTCGTTAAAAAGAATCGGATCGCCAATTTTGTATGTATTGATTCCCCAAACTATTTCGGGATTAGGATTGCTACTTTGTAAGAACCTATTGACATTATTAATACCATAAAGTCCATCATAATTTAAGCACAGAATAATTTCATCTTCTTCTGAGTGCTCAAAAATTGATTCATCTAATTTCACGGTATATTTTCCTTTGACCATTGGCTCAAGAATATCGTCTTGAAGTTTTCGAACTCTATCCCATATGGTGAGCAATCGTTCGTTTGTGCTTCTGTATGGTTTGGATAATTCAAAAACGGATGTCTCTGGTACAAAAGTACGTGTAATACTGAACCAATTACCAAACAATATTGCTTCAATCTGAAAAACATCTCCGACCAGGACAAGCAGCTTGAACTTAGCCTTATCAAGAACATCTCGCATATCCCTATTGCTTACAGTACTACACTCATCAATAAATAAGATATCGCATTCTGTTTCAGTATTATTTTCAGACAAAAATCTTGTGATAGTTTTGAAATCACAATTGCCGGCATTTACTTTTCTACGCATATTATCTACTGCAGGATTTGTGTTTGCTAAATAAAACTTTTTGCGATCGTTATACAGGTTTGAAATGTGATTAATAAGTGTCGATTTCCCAGTTCCAGCCGAACCATAAATTAGTGCAACATGAGAATCTGAGAATATCGTTTTAAGGGCATTGAGTTTTTCTTTACTATCAATTCTATAAGAGGGATTTTGGGAAAGCCAAGATTCAACAAAATCACTGTAGCCTGATATTCCTGTTGAAGATAATTTTTTAAGTTTCTTGATAATTTTCGTAGTATCATCAACATGCCCCTTGATATACAAATGGTCTTTGTATATTTGTAGGTAGCGTTCAGCGTGCTTTCTTGCATACACCAAGGAATTGAATTTTTTTATTAAAGAATTAATATCTTCAAATCGTTCTAAATCAGTTAAAGGTGTAAATAAAACACCATTTTGCTCGGTGTTATTTTGTATTGCACGAGCAAGGAATTCATGCTCTCTGTTGCTTGGATTGATACATTCAAACAAATCATAAATGCGTGGGTTATGTTTAATCAAAGACGTGGCATATGGCATTTTGTCAAATGGTATACATCCCCAACGAAAATGTAAATTAGATAACATTTCACAAGATTCTCGGCTATATTGACGCCTCATTATCTTGTTGTTCATTTTGTGGAGAAAGTAACGAATAATATTACTTCCGGGAGCACTATCCTTTATGAAATCACTGGATTTGTCAAGAAGATCAAAAATATGTGTAACTTTAGCTTCAGTGGTACACTTGGTTTTCGCCCATAAATAATACTTATCTGATGATGTTACCAAATCAACAAGGCTCATACGAGTGTCCGTAAGGAATTTCATCAAATCACGGAATTCGTTATTGCCAGAACTAATTTGAGTATGACTACCGAAAAAATCGGCAAATCGATTTATTTCACAAGGTCGAATTGATACTTCCCAACTATCAATAATTTGAATGGGCATAACTTTACCAAGCACACCAATAACATCGTTGTGCAAAGAAAGTTTAACCGCATAATTATCCGAAAGATCAAGTGAAGTAAACGCAATTACTCTATCAAATTTACTGGCTTTGTCATTGGCTACCGTGAAAGTTACTTCGTAGAAAATATGATGTTTTACGAAAAAAGGTTTAATTTTCTGTATGTATGCACGATCATTATAGGGGTTACGTACTGCATAACGGCTTGGCTTGACAATACGAACAGCAATTTGCCTGTAGTACTCCATCAAGTTATCGTCCAAGTTTAACGGGAAGTCATCAATATTTTCGAGGACTTCCATATTATACCTGTTCTTCAGAAAGACCTTGATTTTAAGAAGATACTCATAATACTTAAGCATCAATCTTTCCGATCCGCCTTCATCAAAGGTATAGTGAGACACCGACTTTTGAAGAAGATTGTGGAATTTGCTTAAGAATCGCAGTTCTCCCTTGGTTTTCACAAACTCCCAAGCGGCTTTTTTATCCTGATAATCGTTGGGGTCGGTATCAACGCCTTTCGAATTAACTTTTTGGACGATATACTCAACAAAATTTCTGAGCTGAGCCAAAATATTTTGCGATAATAAACCTCGCTCGGAGGCATCAAACACAGAAATGTTTCGGCATATTACTTTGTTTGTATCATAAATTGCACCATCAACCTTTAGCATTTAATAACCTCCTTGCATAGTTGCTAATTTGCATTAATGACTACATTATCGATTATCTCATCTATTTTGGATCTCAATTCCGCAATTTCAGACTTAATTGCTTCTTGCTTTTTAATTTCAGAATGTATTTCAGCTACAATGCGTTGCTGTTCCTCCAAGGAAATATCCAACATTGGAAATTCCCTCACGACTATTGGGAAAATATTTGTGTTGTTGCCTAAGCCCTTTTTATAGATTTCAATTAGATACTGGAAATAGGTTGTTCTGAAATAGTAATAGGCGAACTCTGGATTGTAGTCCTTAAGCCGAATGCGCATTGTAAAATCAGCAAAAACTCCTTGGAGTTCATCGTCATCAATTAAAGCGACTTTTCCAATAGTTCCTTCGCCGGAACGTGCAAGAATGATATCGTTCTTTCGCACTGTTTTGGCTTGTTTGGAATCAGAGTACTCCTTTGATACTGTGCTTGCATTTTCTGAATCGAACTTCCAATTCTTAATCGTTGCCATAGAAATATAGCAAAATTCGCCGTCCTCAGAATAGTCCGCCGGTGAGACACTTGCACCCAACACAATTGGCTCTGCGAGATAATGTTTAATCTTTTTTGATGTTCGGCTGTTCAACTCTTGCGCAACAAAATCTCCAGCATCTCTGTGAAATTTTGAGCTAAAACGCAAATCAAGATTATTCGCCAAACTATGGCTATTGCGAAAGTGAAGTTTAATTTTTTTAAGAACTGAAAACTGCTCATAATTAAAAGAAAATTCACGTTGAAACACATTGTCAATAATGCTAGTCGGGGTTACTATCTTACTCTCTATCTCTTTTATTTGGCTTTCAACTGGAGCTATGCGTTTACATAATTCATCCTGTTCTTCAATACTTGGGACAAAGATAGGTGCATCGTGGATATAAACTTTAGATAAATTTTTTTGTGTTTTTCCTGTTTCAACTCCACGAAAATATTCCTGCATTAAGCTTGAGTTTAGATAATATACTAAATATTTCGGACGTAACCGTGAAGAATCAACTCTAAATCTGCATAGATAATGTGAAAGTGTGATGTTTTCGCTACGATCACCTTCGTACAGGAAAGTTGCTCCACAATTTGAGGATATAGCCATTACTATATCACCTGTTTCTATCCTAAAGGCAGCTAATTCATCTGCTTTTTCATCCGATATATACAGAAGATTATTGTAACAAGCGGTTCCTCCTGAAATATTTCTCACAAGAAAGTGTATATTTTCGGAAACATCTGTATAGTCTTCTCTGGTAATAGGTTTACCGGTTTCAATAAATGTAATAAATTCTGCCAAACGCTTGTGGTTCATAAAAAGATGTTTATGACGCATCAATAAATTGTCAACGTCGCAACGCAAAAACGGATCACCACTTAGTTCCGACAGTTTTGTTGGGCACAGTTGCATAGATAACACCTCAATCCCACTGGATTTCTCTCATATAATCCAAAATCGTTTCTTTAACACCATCATCCACAATAACACCGGTTCCATTAAAACGGAATAGCGTATTGGGCATCTCTTTCTCGCCTCGTTTTGAACGCTTGTATCCGATACTATCCGTTTCTGCCATAAACACATCGTAATTTAGTGCCTTTGAAACTTCACCAAATACCCACCATGTGTTTACAAATCCAAATGTCTCTTTTGTGTCTTTATCAGGACTACAGAGCGATTCCAACTCCTCCCTATATTTTATAATTAATCCATTTGTGTCGAGTGTTTTATCCTCATCTGTAATATAATTTTTTAGCATTTTTTGCAGAAGAGCAACTTCTTCATCAGCGGTTAAATTTTTAATAGACGGAAGTTTTGCTTTGAGTTTCTTTCCATTATATACAGAAATCAAATTATCCACACGAGTTTTAAGTTGTGAATAGTCTTTTGATGCAGTATCCCACGCCTCGTTCCAAGCCGCAATCTCTTCTTTTGTTTTCTTTTGTGCAAAGAGAATGCTTGTTTTTGTTGAGGTATAGGGCTCAAATGCCAACTGCGGCAAGGATACGACTGCTTTTATTTTGAAATATTTATAGAGGAATAGGCGAATGTATTTATTTTCGGTTGTATCAAATACGCTTTCCGGCAATACCGCTGCGACACGACCATTTTCCCTTAGCAGCTGATACCAACGCTCGATGAACAGGTTCTCCGAGTTCTTTTTCTCGCCGAACATAAAGTCGTGTTTAATGGTTTTCTTGGTATCATTGTCTAGTTCCACGCTAAACGGGGGATTTGTTAGAATCAAATCGAATTGTCCATTGACTTCACGCTCTTGATAAAGTGTATCCTTAACACTTCCGTTCAAAGCATTCGGAGCGGTTTCCTTTTCGTATTTTGCAAACGGGAGCAAACCATCTTTTACAAAAATATTGGTAGAACCATCTCCGTGAAGGATCATGTTGACCTTCGTTGCCGTACCAAGATTAAAGTTTATCTCGGAACCGTAAATATAAGTTTGTGCCCACTTGTTTTCTCTATGATCAGGGAAAAACCAATCAGATGTAACCTTGTCTTTGACAGCTCTTGAAGTACCTAATTCATTGTTGTACCCCAAAGCATTACGATTTCGGTACTTCATATTTTCCGTAATAAACTTCATGTACTCGATCAAAAATGTTCCACTTCCTGCTGAGGGGTCAATCATATACGGAATTTCTTTGTCATCTTTGATACGCTTAATCGCAAGCTTGTCTGCCTGAATAGCGTAGAGCATGAATCGTACGATGTTGGTGTGGGTAAAAAATTGTCCTTTGCTTTGTTTGAATCCATCACGAATAATGCCTTCAAAGAAATCACCTAATATATCTTTTCCGCTCAAGCTGTTCTTACCATCTACAAAAGAAAGTCCTTCTAACTTCTGAACGGCATATTTGAGCTTTGATAGGGAGAACTTTTTAGTATCTACTACATAAGATTTTCCAAGTTCCTTTTCATCCAAAATATAGAGCTTGGATTTAAGCGCACGACGATAAAGCTCGTTGATACGGTCAAAGAGCTTCTCATTTGTTTCAAATTCCTCATCGCCATCTTTTGCGAATGTCATTGACTGAAAATCGTAAGTGTCACCGTCTTCCTTCTCGTCTTCATCCTGTATTTTGGAAAGTATCAGATTTGTCAAAGAAGAGAAAACATCGTTATCATCGGTTCCGCCACCACCCCAAAGAACATTGTGCAAATCTTTTTGAAGTTGCAAAAGCATACCATGCGAAAAATTAGTTTCCAAGTCTTTTTCGGAACCTTTTATGTATGGTTTTTTCTGTGCCTTGCCATAACGAGTAGGGAGCGTATTTGTAAAATCACGGACGGCTTCCCAATCTGCATAGGTTGGATATTTTTGGTTGTCAATAATTATGCACTCATCAGAAATAGTTCCGGTTGCATCATTAGTTGTGTAGAGGACTAAGTATTTAACATTGTGTCCTTCAGTTCTTTCCATACCTGCCAGTTTGAAAAGCTGTTCTTCAATAACGCTATCTTTGTCGATAGTTGCATACTCTTCTTGATTTTTAACTTCAATAAATAAGAATGCATCGCCATTGGCATCTCGTACAATAATATCAATACGACTTGTAATTGTATGTGGACGACCAGCAGTATACTCGTGTTCAATTTCAATTCTATCAGGCTCATAACCAAGCTCGTTCACCAGTTTGGTTAACAAATATGCACGACACAATTCTTCAGGTTTGGCATCGGTACGTTTTTGACATTGTATAATCTTATCGTACGCCAATTTACCAGTAGATAAATCAAGTTTTGTAACAACCTTAACGGGTTGAACATCAATATATTGTTTAATCAATGAATTGTTCATAGATTAATCCTCCTCAAGTTGCTCGAAAAATTTTTTGATTACATATTTTGATCAAGTTCTTTTAACAATTCAGCTAAAACACCAGTTGCTTTTGTAGGCCCTTGGAATGTAGCCACAACGCCTTTTTCTTTCATTTCTTTGAGTGTCAGGCTATTGTGAGGATAAGATTTTAACAACTCCAAACGGATATATTTACCGCTATGTGCAAGGGCATCATCTTTTTTGTAGTATTCAGAATCGTCAATAATTCGTTCTGGATCATTTACATTAGTGGCAATTACACGACATTTATAGGAAATCTCCGCATAAGGCAAAGTGAGATAAATGTATACAATATCATCAACCTCATAATTGGCGTGCTGAGACCATTCAATTTGTGTCATATTGTTGAATGCGCCGATTATATCATAGTAATCCGTATTGCCGGCAATAACCCAAATGGTGTTGCCTTCAATTCCGTTATCGTTGTTGAAAACCTTTTTCGCAGTTTCAAAGGAAACAGCATCATACTCTTCGTCAGTCCATCCACCAAACTCCGTTTTTATTTGGTCAATGTTCCATATATCCTTGGCAATATTAAGGTAGGCTTCGGCACGCTCACGAACAGCAGCTTTATCCATTTTGCCGTATGGCTTTATACCATATTTCTTAGCCAAAGGAACAAAATGAGGGTTGTTTTCATAGAAAAGCGAATTCATTGCTTTTGCAAAAACCACATTATCACCAAGATATTTTTGAACTTTCAGGTCATACTTCATATCCTGATAGCTTCTATTTTTATCTTTAGTGAGAATCATTAAATTGCCAATGTTGTGTCTTGTTGCATTGAAATCACGCTCGTCGGCAAAGTCTTCAGAATAATCAGAATACATATCCGACAAGATATGCTCAATGTCAAAAGGATTTTTAGCTTTTCTATTGACGTATGTATCAAACTCAGAGGGATTGCCCATTTGGATGTTGATACACGAAGCAAAACGAGCAATGAAATGTAAAGTATATCTCTTGAAAAAATGATTTTCATAATTCAGTTCTTCAAACTTGTCCCACCCCACATTAGCATCTTGCAGTGCTTTTGTTAGCACGATGGCAATTTCTTTTACACTCTTGTTTCTGATATTTACTAAGACCTTAAATAAGAAAACTTTATTTGTATTAAAGTTTGCTTTTTTGAAATTGAGTATTCTGTTTGAAGCAAAGATGTCAACAAATTTTGCTATTAATTTAATCTTTTCATTTACTACCAAAGGCTCATCGTCTTTATCAATAGCAGAAATCATAAGCAGAGTTTGATAATTCAAATCCCTATTTGCGTTATAAAATACGCTTTCAAACCCTGCGGTAAGTTTTTTAGAGTACTGTTTGATGTTTAGATATAGCTCTACCATTTGACTCATTTCTTTGAGTACAAATTCCTTGTAGTCTTTAGACAAGATTAATCCCATCTGTTTTTTTGCATTCTGTCGTACCCATTCGTGGAATTTTTCGCCGAGAAGTTCATAGTCTTTATCTTCTGCATCTTTTTTACCTTCACGGAGCGATGTCGCATAATTGCCACGCAGCCACATAGAAATGAACTCTACATCTGCTGTGTTAACAACACCACTTTGTTCAGATTCGGATGCTGATTTAATTTTGTTGACAAGCTCTTGCCACTTAGAATTCACCTCAAGCTTGTCCTCTTCACTTACTTCATTAAGAACAAAGGCCTTTAACATTTCAGCACTGTTCAAACTCAAACCACGATCGTTCATAGTAATGAATATCGTATGAGCTTCCTGCTCTGAAGGAGTGACAATTTCAAGCAACAGTATTTTGTGCATAACCCAACAAGCAAAATAGGGCAACGCTTGAGGAGTTATTTCATCTCTAAACAGATCGATAATATCTAAATATCTATCAAGAAGAGTTTGAGAGCTTTCATCGGCAGGCTGGAAGTTTGTTTCACCTTTATACAAATGGTCCATGCAAGCCTTTCGCTCGGGAACGTTAATGTTAAAGGTTTTCTTTGCACCGAAAGGACTGGAAAGAATCATATTGGGGAGCATACTGTCAAGTTCATGATTCTCTTGATCGTGAAGCATCTTATTAATGTACATCAATAACAAAGTTAAGGAAGTTAAACGTTGCTGTCCGTCAACGATTTCTTTTGTAGAATCATCACCGGTACGGATAATACTTCCCATAAAGTAATAGCCATATTGAGCTACTTCATCTGTATCCTCGTGCTTAAATTTGCTATTGTCATAGTACATCAAAAAGCAATCAGTAATATCATTGATAAGCTGTTCGATCTGCTTTCTTCCCCAGCGATACTCTCTCTGATATACGTTGATTGTGAAGGTTTTGCTATTTAGTATTTCGTATAACGTTTCCGTTTTATTGATTCTATCCATAGAAAATTCCTTTCGTAATTATATTTCCCTTTAACCATCTACAAATTTCGCATTCAAGATTCCAAAGTATCCAATTGCATACTTTGGAATTTTACAATTCTTCCGTTTTAAACATTGTATGTCCCTCGTAGCGGTAGCTGTGGTAAATGTATTATACTAATACTTCCCATATACCGTAGCGTTTGCCGTCAACTCTACGGATATATTGTTTCTCTTTCAGAGAGTCTATAATGCGCTTTATGCTTCTGACGGACTTTCCTGTTTGTTCTGCAAGCTCGGCCTGCTTAACAGACGGGTTCTTTTTTATTAAATCTAACACGGCAAGTTCATCTAAAGTACACTTCAAAGTGTCAATTTGGCACTTTGGGAAGTGTTTTCATTCACAAAGTCAATGTGCATACAGCGATTTTTTAATTCGTAGTTTGTGCCGAGCAGAAGGTTTGAGAAAAACAAGTCCAAAAACTTTGTGGTGGAATGAATACCTTTTTGCAAATCGTTATAGTTTGCTCGAACCAGTGCGTTGCGGAAATACCAAGAGTTTTCACGGAACGCATCGTTATTGACACGGAACCCAAAGGTTTTCATATACTTAATCATAAACACGGCGGTGGCTCTTGTGTTACCCTCGCCGAAGGGATGGATTTGCCAAATGTCGGAGGCGAATTTCGCCAGATGCTTCACCGCCGCATCTACGGACAAACCCTCATAGGAGAACTGTTTTTCAGTGGCAAAATCGTAATCCAGCGTATCCTTGATACTGTTCCAGTCCGCATAGATTACAGTGTCACCGTTCAGCACCCACTCTTTCTTGGTGATGTTGTACTGCCGAATTTGGCCGGCGTGACTGAACACGCCTTCAAACAATCTGCGGTGGATGGAGAGCCACTCAGCAGGCGAGAATTGGAAGGCTTTTTCGCCCAACAGCTTTGCAATTCTGGCGGAGACGATGTCCGCTTCTTTCGTTTCGTTCTCTGTTTCGGTGCGGGTGGTGCGCTGCTCATAATAGCTATAAATGCGCTGCTGGGCTTCATCAATGGTGATTTTCCCTTCAATGTGATCCTTGGCCGTATCCAGCAGATAGGCAGAGGTGTTCAGCCCGTCCACCGCCTGCAAGCCAATGGCGGTCTGCCATGCCTCGCTTTTTTCGGCTCGGTCCGGTTCGCCCTGCTTGATATATTCTTCCAGTTCAAATTGCCAATTCTGATCCGGCATATTTGCACCTCATTCCTTACTCAAATCTTCCGCCTTGAAAGTCGTGTATCCCTCGTAATAGTAGCTGTGGTCGATGCCCTTCATATACACCTCACGGCTGCCCACCTCGTCGGTCAGGGTCGCTTTCAGAAGCACCTTGATCTCCACATCCTTGATGGGGCTGCGTTCCATTGCAAGAAGATAATCCTCTTTATCCACCTTGCTCCAGTCCACGATCTTGCCGATCTTGGTTTTCAGGATGTGGTCAAGCCAAATGCGGGTGCTGCGCCCATTGCCCTCCCGAAAGGGGTGGGCAATATTCATTTCTACATATTTTTCGATAATCTCGTCAAAAGTGGACTGCGGCATCTTATCGATGTTGGCCAGTGCTGCTTCCAGATACATCAGCGGCGCAAAGCGGAAATTGCCCTTCGCCAGATTCACCGTGCGCAGCTTACCGGCAAAGTCGTAAATATCTTCAAACAGGCCTGCAAAGTCGAGAATTTGCCCGCCGGCAGGGTGTCCAGCACACCGTTTTCGAACAGTTCTACCGCCTTTTTCTTGCTGATGCGTTCTTCTTCCCGGGTAAGATCGGCGGAGCTTGTCAGCCCCAATTTATTTTCCAGTGCCATAATGCACCTCCAAAATAATTACTTATCCGCCGCCACGCCGGACTTCATCCAGGCGTCTACTTCGCTGATCTTAAATTTCCAAAGGCGGCCTATTTTTGCAGCGGGCATATTTCTTTTCTCTATCCAGGCGAGCACCGTATCACGGCTGACGCCGAGGTATTCGCAAATCTCTTTCATTGAGTACCAGCGTTCGATGGTCGGTTCCATTAAAATGTCCTCACTTTCAGGCAGTTTCCGATAGCTATAACTATACAATTTAAGTATATCACAGCAAGGCGGATTTATCAAGGATTATTGCGGATTTACGAAGGATTCAGAAGAAAATCTTATAATTAAAAGTGAAAGGTTTCCCCGCTCAGTTTACTGATTTGAGCGGAGAAACCTTTTTTGATGAAAATTTCAAATTATTCTCGAAGGTAACCCCACAAACGGCACCCATTATTCAGAGTAAGTAGAAGGACCTTTTGAAAAGTTGAGGGGATTTTTCAAATTACTTTGCCAAAATCCAAAAAATTTTCCCAATTGAATAGTAGGAGGGGTACTTAAAATTTTTCTTCAAAAATCCATTTTATTTTTGCCTAAAAAATTCCCAATTAAGTAGTAGAGGGGGACGCAGAAAAATTCTCAAAAGTTTTTTCGTTCAAATCCGAAAAAATTTTCCAGTTGGTTAGTGAGGGGGTCTATAAAATGCCCTTCTCGCTGGCTACCTATTGAGGGGACTGTCTCCCTGTGTACCTTGAAAATTGAATCGCCGCCTCCAAAGGATATGCTTCTGGCAAGTGGCGCCACGACTTCCCGAAACAGGAACGAGCGCACCGAAGAAGCAATACGCTGTGGTGAGATTCCGGGGCAGGAACGATGCGGATGAGCGGCAGCAAGCAAAAATCGTCGCAGAAATGCGGTTTCAGAACAGACAAAGGAGGTTCAAGCCTATGAAGAAAGGAGAGCTCAGAGAGCTTTATCAGATGATGTTTCCGGAATACCCGGACATTGTGACCGTTAAAGAGCTTCGGGAGATGCTGGGCATCAGCCGCAAGCTGGCCTACAAGCTGATCGACTATGGGTACATCCACGCCGTGAAGATCGGCACGACGCTGAAGATCCCGAAAATCAGCGTCATCAACTATGTGATGGAGAAAGAGGTGAAAAAGGTTGGATGAGATCAAGCGCCTGACGCCCGCCCAAAGGGCACGCTGTAACCGATTAATCCGGCGGCTGTGCGCCAACTACGACGGTGGTAACTGTTTGCCGTTGGACGATGGCGAAGACTGCGTGTGTGTGCAGATGATTTCCTATTCGCTGCTGTGCAAGTACTTCCGGCGGGCGGTTCTGCCCGCCGACAAGGTACTCTGCACCGATATTTACTGGCAGCGCACACGGCTCTGCGACCAGTGTGGAAAGCCCTTTGTACCCAGTAGCAACCGGCAGAAATACTGCCCGGAATGCGGTCGCTCCATCCGGCACATGCAGAAGGCGGACTCGGCCAGGCGGCGACGCAGCGTCGAACATTAAGCACCGGGAAAGTCTTGATTTCCAAGGCTTTTTGGATAGCAAAGCGGGGGCGGGTGGCCGTTTCCATCCGCCCCCGCCAAAATCCATTTCTAACATTCTACAAAGGAGAAAAATCTATGAACAACAAACTGAAAACCGTGGACGCAGAGACCCTGCTGTCCACGCCGATGAGCAAGACGATGTTCATCGTAGACGGCCTTATTTCGCAGGGTGTCAATGTCATCAGCGGTGCCAGCAAGATCGGCAAAAGCTGGCTGATGCTGTGGCTGGGGCTGCAAGTGGCGCAGGGAAATTCCGTTTGGGGTTTGCCCACGCTGCAATGCGATGTGCTCTATCTGAGCCTTGAGGACACTCAGCGCCGCATCAAGGATCGGCTCTACAACCTCACCGACAGCGCCCCGGACAACCTGTATTTTGCCGTGACCTCCGGGCTGATCGGCGGCGGGCTGGAGGAGCAGATCACGGACTTTCTGACCGAGCATCACGCCACCAAGCTGGTCATCATTGACACGCTGCAAAAGGTGCGGGACTCCAAGGGAGCGCCAGAAAGGCGGGAATGTACGGCAACGACTACGACGACATTTCCTCCATTAAGCGCATTGCCGACGGCTTCAACATCGCCATTTTGCTGGTGCATCACCTGCGAAAGCTGCAAGACAGCGACGATCCCTTTAACGATGTCAGCGGCTCTACCGGCATCATCGGCGCTGCGGACACCAACTTTATTCTGCGCCGTAAGCGCAGCGGAAACGCCGCTACGCTGCTGGTCAGCGGGCGGGATGTGGAATATCAGGAACTGACCTTGCAGTTTAACGACCTTGTCTGGGAACTGGTGGAGCGCAAGAACAGCGAGGATATTCATAAGGCGGAACTGCCGAAATTTCTGTTTCGGGTGGTGGACTTTATGGAGTGCCACACCGAATGGGTAGGCACGGCCACGGAGTTGCTGACCGAAATGAAGGAGCAGGAGGTCACGGCCAATATGGTCACAAAGTATCTCGGCCAGTTCGCCTATGAGGTGCTGGAGCCGCTGGGCATCGAGTACCGCACCAAGCGCACCGGCAAAAGCCGGCTCATCAAATTCCTGCGCCGTGACGGCGATGACGCAAATGACGCCGGAATCGCTATATAAGGAAATCCCCGTCACAACCGTCATTGCCGTCACAAACCGAAGAAAAGGGGGGTGAACAAATGCGCAGCAAAAACTACGGGATCAATGTCCGTGTGACCGAGCAGGAGAAGCAGAAGTTGCTGGAAAATGCCCGGTTCTGTTCTCTGTCGCTGTCGGAATACTTGCGGCGACTGGGGCTTGGAAAAGAGGTTAGAGCGGCCATCACGGAGCGGGATTACCGCCTGTTTCGGATGCTGAACGGCCTGAAAGCGGAGCTTCCACAGCTTCAGCAAGAGGAACTTCTGAGCAGGCTGGAAGCAATTTTGAATGAATTAAAGTAAGCGAGAATTACGCCTGCGTCATCTTAGCGAGCAGTGCGTTTTTACTCCCGGCAGGGCCGGAGCGCAAAAACACTCGTTAGGGCGTGCCCTAAAACCCCGAAAGGAAAAACTATGAAAGTGAGGACAACGCAATGAGAAAATCGGATTTTACTTTACCCACGCTGGACGATCTGTTCTCCACGCAGGCGGAGCGGGACGATGCCAAACTGGAGCGGGTGCGGAACATTTCATTGGCCGAGCTGCACCCGCTCAAGGGTCACCCCTTCAAGGTGCAGAACAACGAGGAGATGCAGCGGATGATCGAGAGCATCCGCAAGGTGGAAGCCATCACCCCGGCGCTGGCAAGGCCGCTGCTGGACGGCGGTTACGAGCTGATCTCCGGTCACCGGCGACTGGTGGCATGTCAGGTGCTGGGCGTCGAGACGATGCCCGTCATCGTCTGGGAGCTGTCCGACGATGAAGCGGTGATCGCAATGGTGGACGCCAATTTGCAGCGGGAGACTATCCTGCCCAGCGAAAAGGCGTTCGCCTACAAGATGCAGCTGGATGCCATCAAGCATCAGGGCATCGCTTCTGTGCAAGTTGTAGAGAAGTTGCTTAGCGTAGAAAAAGTGGCAGACGATGCAGGTGAGAGTAAAGACCAAGTGCGAAGATATATCCGCCTGACCTACCTGATTCCCGAGCTGCTTTCGATGGTGGACGACGGTAAGATCGCCTTCAACCCGGCGGTGGAGCTTTCCTACTTAGACTCGTATCAGCAGCGGGCGGTGCTGGACGCGATGGCGCTGAACGACTGCACCCCGTCCCACGCCCAGAGCATCCGCCTGAAAAAGCTGGCGCAGGAGGGCTTACTGGATGACCAGATGATCTACACCGTGCTGGCGGAGACGAAGCCCAACCAGCAGGAGCAGCTCAAATTCAAGCGGGAGGAGCTGCGGAAATACTTCCCCTCCGGCTACACCGAGGAGCAGATGCGCCGGGACATCATCAAGGGGTTGGAACTGCTGAAGCGGCAGAGAGAACGGAACCGGGATGCCCGCTGATTCGTACCGATACGGCTACGATAAAACAATTTGCAGAATAGAGAGAACCCCAAACCGATGGTATACTGATGCTGTCGGTTTGGAGTTCTGTTCTGCAAATACAAAGGACAGGAGGAAATGAAATTGGCAGCAGGACATCTGACATTGAAAAGCGGCAGGTATTACGCCGTGCTGAACTATAGAAACGCCGGTGGGCAGCGGAAAACGAAATGGATCTCGCTGGGACTTCCCGAAAAGGGCAACAAGCGCAAGGCGGAGGCAGAGCTGGCGAGGCTTCGGGCGGAGTTTGAGCCGCCCAAAGAGGTAGGCGTCCTGAGCAGCGATATGCTGTTTGCCGATTATCTGCTGGAATGGCTGGAAATCGCCAAGGGGCGGCTGGCTGTGGCAACATACAGTTCTTACGCCGCAATGATCAAGAAGCCAGTCGGACCGTACTTCCGCCAAAGAAATCTGACCTTGCGGGAGCTGGAAGCCAGACACTTGCAGATGTTTTATTCCGAAATGCTCAGAAAGGTAAAGCCAAATACGGTCATTCACTATCACGCGATTATCCACTCGGCGCTGAAATATGCAGTCAAGACCGATATGCTGGTGCAGAATGTGGCGGACAAGGTGGATAGGCCAAAGAAAAACAGCTTTCAGCCGGTTTTCCTTTCGGCAGAGGAGATGCAGAAGATGTTTGAAGCTCTCCGGGCAACAAGCTGGAGCTGCCGGTGCTGGTGACCGCTTTTTATGGATTCCGTCGGGGCGAAGTGTTGGGACTGAAGTGGGACGCCATCGACTTTGAGCGTGGAACGATTTCGGTCATACGAACCGTGACGACGATTACTGTTGATGGCAAGCAGACGGAAATTGAACAGCAGTCTGCCAAGACCAAGTCCAGCCTGCGTACCCTGCCGCTGATTGGCAGCTTCCGGGAATACTTTTTGCAGGTGAAAGAGGCGCAGGAACTCAATAAGCAGATCTGCGGCAACTGTTACAATCACGAGTATGATGGCTTTGTGTTTGTGGACGAGCTGGGCGAGCGGATGCGGGCCAATTATCTGACTTCGGCATTCCCAAAATTCTTGGAGGACCACGGCCTGCGCCGGATGCGCTTTCACGATTTGCGTCACAGCTGTGCCAGCTTGCTGCTGGCCAACGGCGTTCCCCTCAAGCACATTCAGGAGTGGCTGGGGCACAGCGATTTTACCACCACGGCGAACATCTACGCCCACTTGGATTACAAGTCTAAAATTACCTCGGCATAGGCGATGGAGACAGGGCTTGCTCTACCGGAGGGTGGCGACTTCGGAAGTCGTTGGAGGGAGGGCTAAGCCGAAAATCCGGAGAGAAAAACAGAAGTCTGCTTTGACCACTTACTCTTAGAAAAAGGTATAAGAAAAAGCCCATAATCGGCTTGATTACAGGCTTTTTCGGTGGCGGAGACGGTGGGATTCGAACCCACGACCCTCAGGGGGCATCATGATTTCGAGTCATGTCCGTTATGACCACTTCGATACGTCTCCGAATATTGGTGATTTACCTTGTTTATTGTACTTGTTTTTTGTGTGATTGTCAAGCAAAATTACACAAATTTGTAAATTTTAAATTTAATCCGTAAAAGCATAAATAAGTGTTTGCGATTATTATATGAATACTTATGCTTGATTTTACGGACATTTTTTTGAAAATCATGTACGAAAAGATTATTGAAACAACCATACTCAAATTATAAATCGGCACAACCGCACCTGCTGGATTGTCTTGCAAAACTTTGTAACAGCAGGAGTCATGAACAGCCCTGTTGCGGCACATGAAAGGCAGATATAGGCAAATTTATCTTTTGGATTTTTTTACAGCAGACGGTTTTCCTTTTGCAAAAATAAGCAACCTAGCAATTATAAGCAACGCTTATGCGGATTGCTGTTCCGAAATTTGATTAAGTTCCTTCTATGCTTTTAGGGTGTATTTTCCGTTTTTGATTATAACAAAATCCTTTGCCATAAGTTTGTGAAGAAGTTGCTTCGATTTTTTATGACTTATTCCGAGAAGTTCGGAAATTTCTTTTGAAGTTACCGTGATGTTGTCAGTAATGTATGAAATTACGGCATCCTGCCTGTCTGTTTCAATATCGGGACGATTTTGTAAAATTTGAGTTTTAGTTGATTTGCTTTCAGGAACAAACGAAAGCTTTAGGGTGATGCTTTCGGGGTTGAAACTTTCTTCAATGACCGGCAGAACAAGTTCGTGACTTTTCCAAACGGAGAAAATATTAGAAATACCGAATCCGTCGTTACTGCCGATTCCTATCAAATTAAACATGCGCATAATTGCCGTGTTTCTGGGGTCGGATATACCGCCCGCTCTTGCGGCGTCGAGTTCAACTCTAAATCCACCTGGATTAGATATTGTAATGCTTTCATCATCTTTCATAACAACAACACCATTTGAACCATAATAGTCGGCATTTATAAGGCAGTTTGCAAGAGCTTCCTGTAAGGCACTTGTAATCGGTGTAATGTCTGATTTTATGTTTGCTGTCAGTTTTATATCGTATGAAATTTTTTCAAAGACCTTTATAAAGAAATCATAAAGGTTTTCACAGTCAGAATTTAAATTTGATGAAATAATTGTGTGTTTATCATCTTGTGTTGTTTCCTTATATTCAAGACAATAGTACGGGTATTCTTTTTTGATGAATTCTGACTTGCCGAACATGAGAAGTCCTGCGGCTGTAGGGTGAAACAAAAGGTCTTCCCCTACTTCGATTGCTCCTATTGCCTGCAAGAAATCTTTATCCGACAAATTTTGAAGCCGATTGTTTGGCTTAACAGTTGACATTTTTATTCGGTAGCTATGGAGTGAATCGGTATTAAATACGGAAGCAGTCATGTATTCGATGATATTCATATCCTGTGTTTTAATCTCGGAATCACGCACCATAGCGTTAATTTGGTCGAGTGTGCAACGGTAGTCACCCTCGCCGTTTCTTCTGTATGAATTATGAATGCTGCCGTCAAGATACACGGGACGGTCAAATCTTTTGGCTTTTGGCACTGTAATAACGATAATATGCTTTTCTTCAATTTTTTGCACATAAACATCATCATATGAAAGAATGTTTGTGCTTACTTTTTGAATATCGTTTGCTATCTCCCAAAATTCCTCAATAAGTTCATCCGGATCGGGAAGATTTACGGGATGAAGTGATTTGTCCCTGTATTCTTCTACACCTAAAAGTATAATTCCTCCTAGTGTATTTGCAAAGGATGAATATGTTTCCCACAAGCTTTTAGGCAACCCGCCTGTTGCCTTTTTTGCCTCTATTCGATTGTTTTCTCTGTATTTTTCAATGTTGTTGAGGTCAATCACATTCATCTCCCCTATTACTGTTGCGGTTATTCTTTTCAGATCAACGGTTTCGTCTGCTAATAAAAGCACCGCAGAAATAATCTACGGTGCAATTTAAAGATTCGGTTAAAAATCAGTTTTCTCTTCCGAGAAGGTAGTCAACAGACACTTCAAGAATATCGGCAAGCGCAACAAGCTCAACATCTGTCACGAAACGAATCTGACCTTCAAGCTTTGAAAGTCCTGATGCATTCATATCGACGCCGTTAACCTGTAATTGGGCAAGAAGCTCCTTTTGCTTCATACCTTTCTGCTTTCTTACAGCCTCAACCCTGCTTCCTACGAGGTTTCTGTCTCCAAGTTCCTGTTTTCTTAATCTCATTTTTACTCTCTCCCAAATCGTTTTAATTCTTTTTTAAAATTCTTTAAAAACATTGTGATGTTATTATAATACTTAAAAGGAAAAAAAACAAGGGTTTTTTGTAAATAAATTTAAAAATTTGAAATTTTTTCGTAAATTTGGTTACAAATTGAAATATAGTAGTTATAATGCACTTATAAATAGGTGCGCTTTTAATAATACTATACAATTAGCACAACATATAATTCCGACTGAGAAAGAATAATTTTTCTTAATTTCCTGAATAGAATTAATATTTATAAAATGGTTCTGTATCAGAAATAACAATTACAAAATATTACAAACAAGAAATCTAAGTTTCAAAAAGAAAAACGCCCTTAATAAAAAGAGCGTTTTAATCTTATTTTTAATTTGTTTATGCTTTAAAAGTACCGTTTTCAATGTCTGTAATCATTGACACACGGTTTTCGTGTCTGCCGCCTTCATAAGGTGTGTTAAGGAAGATGTCAGCAAATTTAACAGCATCTTCTTCGCTTGTAACTCTGCCGCCCATACAAAGAATATTTGCGTTATTGTGTCTGCGAGTCATTTCAGCACAAAATTCGTTTGAAACAACTGCGGCTCTGATTCCCTTTACCTTGTTTGCGGCAATTGAGATACCGATGCCTGTACCGCAACAGAGAATGCCTGTTGAGCATTCGCCCGAGGTGATTGCAGTTGCTACCTTGTAGGCATAAACCGGATAATCAACGCTTTCTTCGCTGAAAGTGCCGTACTCTTTGTATTCAAGTCCTTTTTCATCCAGATATTTTTTGATTGCGCAGATAAGGTTATATCCGCCGTGGTCGCATCCGAGTGCTATCATTTTGTTCTACCTCCAAGTTTTTTATTAAGCTCACGCTGTGCCTGAGGCAAGCGGAGATATACCGGCATAAGCTCTTGTGCCGAAACGGTTTGTCCGTTATTAATCATTTCAAATGCAACAAGTGCAGTTGAAGACGCTCTCTGATATTTAAGATTTACGGGAGCAGACTCTGCATTTTTAATTTCATTACCGATGTATTTACAGGTAATATCGGTACCGTCACCTGCTATGATGATTCTTCCGTCAACAGACAGCAGTTCGTTTTTTAAGTCATCAAGCGATAATGCTCTGTCATCACAAAGTCGGGTAACAACTCCGTTTTTAATTTCAAACAGTGCGTTGTATACCTGTGAACAGCGTGCGTCCATTACGGCACATACAATACAGTCGGTTGAAAGGAAATTATAAGCCATACTCTCAAGTGTTGAAACCGAAACACACGGTATATTATTTGCAAAAGCAAGACCTTTTACTGCCGCAACACCGATTCTTACTCCCGTGAATGAACCCGGACCTGCGTTGACTGCAATTGCGTCAATATCTGATATTTCCGTTTTTGTATTGTTCAAAAGCTGTTCAACCATAGGGATGAGCGTCTGGCTGTGGGTAAGACTTGTGTTTATGAAAGTTTCACCGATCAGCTTGCCCTCTTCTGAAAGTGCAACAGATGCGGCTGTTGCAGATGTGTCAACAGACAGAATTTTCAAATTTCAACACCTTCAATTTCAAAGATTCTTTCGTCATCGCTCTCCCCTTTTTCAATCGTTATTCTGATTGCATTTTCGGGAAGTGCGCCTTCTATATTTTCACTCCACTCAATTACGAGAATACCGTTGTCAATGTAGTCAAAAAATCCCGTTGAGTACAAATCATCCCATGAATTAACTCTGTACATATCAAAATGATAGATATTGTACTTTCCGCTGTATTCGTTTACAAGGGCGAAAGTAGGGCTTGACACCCCGTCATCAACACCGAGGGCTCTTGCCAGTCCTCTTGTAAAGGCGGTTTTGCCCATACCGAGTCCGCCGAAAAGGGCTATTACCTCTGTGCCGTGAAGCTTTTTTGCAATTTTTTCGCCGATTTGCTCAGTTTCATCGGCGCTGTGAGAAATCAATTTAACCATATCAGAAAAGTCCGCTGATTTTGCCGTTTTCATCAATATTAATTTTTTCTGCGGCAGGAACTTTCGGTAGTCCCGGCATTGTCATAATATTGCCTGTATAAATTACTGCAAAACCTGCACCGTTTGAAATTGTTACATCTCTTACTGTGATTTCAAAATCCTTTGGAGCACCGAGCTTTGTAGGATCATCTGAAAGCGAATACTGTGTTTTTGCCACACATATTGGAAGCTTGTCTCCGCCGAGTGCAGCAACTTCCTTGATTGCTTTTTCTGCGGCTGTTGTGTAGTTTACCTTTGACGCACCGTAGATTTCCTTTGCAATCTTTTCAACTTTTTCCTTGAGTGTGAGGTCGAGTGAATAGAGCGGTTTAAATGCAGACGGCTTTTCACAAGCCTCCACTACCTTATTTGCAAGCTCTACGCCGCCTTCTCCGCCTTTTCCGAATACATTTGAAAGGGCAAAGTCTGCACCCTTTGAAATACAATATTCTTCGATGTATTTGAGTTCTTCATCTGTATCTGTACCGAACTGATTAATCGCTACAACTACGGGAACATTGTACTTTCTCATATTGTCAATGTGAACACCGAGGTTTACAATGCCTTTTTTGAGTGCCTCAATGTTTTCATTTGAAACATCTGACTTTGGAACGCCGCCGTTGTATTTTAATGCACGGCATGTTGCCACGATTACAATTGCCGACGGAGCAATGCCGGCATATCTGCACTTGATGTCAAGAAACTTCTCAGCACCGAGATCCGAGCCGAAACCAGCTTCTGTAATGCAGTAATCGGCAAGCTTTAATGCAAGCTTTGTTGCTCTTATGCTGTTACAGCCGTGAGCGATATTTGCAAAAGGTCCGCCGTGCATAATTGCAGGAGTACCCTCAAGCGTCTGAACAAGGTTAGGTTTGATTGCATCCTTGAGAAGTGCAGTCATTGCTCCCTCTGCTTTCAAATCTTTAGCATAAACGGGTTCACCGCTGTATGTGTATGCAACAAGAATGTTGCCGAGCCTTTCTTTAAGGTCGGAGATATCATTTGCAAGACAGAGAATTGCCATAACTTCCGATGCAACTGTAATGATGAAGTGATCTTCCCTCGGAACACCGTTTACCTTACCGCCAAGACCGATTGTGATATTTCTTAATGCACGGTCATTCATATCAAGACAACGCTTGAAGAGAATTCTTCTCGGATCAATGCCGAGTGTGTTGCCCTGCTGAATGTGGTTGTCAAGCATTGCACAACAAAGGTTGTTGGCTGCTGTAATTGCGTGCATATCACCTGTGAAATGAAGGTTGATGTCCTCCATCGGAAGAACCTGTGCATAACCGCCGCCTGCGGCACCGCCTTTAATTCCGAATACAGGACCAAGCGACGGTTCACGGAGTGCGATGATTGCCTTTTTACCGATTTTAGCCATTGCCTGACCAAGACCTGCAGAAGTGGTGGTTTTGCCCTCGCCTGCCGGTGTTGGGTTGATTGCTGTTACAAGGATGAGCTTTCCGTCAGGATTGTCCTTTACACGGTCTGCAAGTTCATCAGAAAGTTTTGCTTTGTACTTTCCGTAAAACTCAAGCTCATCAGCAGAAATCCCAAGCTGATTTGCAATTTCTGCAATAGGCTTTAATTCTGCACTCTGAGCAATTTCGATATCAGATAACATAATATACCTCCGAATCAAATTCATGTTTTTATTATTATAACAAAATGCGAAACTTGTATTATTCTGTATTGAAATTATACTTGATATTGAGAGCGTAATTTAATATAATTATAGGGTAAAATTAATTTCAAAGGTTGTTTTGGGTGAAAAAAGTTATTACAAATATTTATGAATATTTCAGACAGTGTGACGCAGTGTTGTGGCTGTTGACCTTGACCGCTGTTGCGTACAGTTTTCTTTTGATTGCGAGTATGCAACGGTCGGGCGAATACAGTTATCTAAGAACTCAGATTATCGCTGTGTCTGTCGGTCTTGCGGCATCGGTGTTTATATCAATTGCCGATTACAGATTTCTTATACGAAAATGGTACATTGCCGCAATAGTGGGAATTGTTCTTGCCGGACTTGTGTTTGTATTCGGAGTTCAGGTTAGCGGAACAGATGATACGGCATGGATTAATCTTCCGGGCGGATTTTCAATTCAGCCGTCTGAGTTTATAAAAATCTGTTTTATCATAACTTTTTCAAAGCATTTGTCGTGGCTGAGAGAAAAGAAAATGATTGAAAAGTTTTCGGGAGTACTTTTCCTTGCACTTCATGCAATGATACCAATGGCAATTATTCATATTCAGGGTGATGACGGTACAGTTCTTATATTTGCGCTTATGTTTTTGTTTATGACATTTGCGGCAGGTGTTCAACTGAGATATTTTGTCATTTTCGGAGGATTGCTTGTGTGTGCAATTCCGATTATATGGAATGTGTTTATGAATGAAGAACATCGCAACAGGGTTCTTGCTTTGTTTGACCTTGACGGGAATGCACTGACAAATTACGGTTGGCAACAGTATCAGGGTAAGGTTTCAATTGCAAGCGGCGAAGCTTTCGGAAGCGGACTTTTTAACGGTCAGCGTGTTGAACATTCAATCGTCCCCGAACAGGAAAACGATTTTATCTTTACCGTTGCAGGAGAGGAACTCGGATTTGTCGGATGCATGGCGCTTTTGCTGATTTTGTTTTTTATTATATTAAAAGTGATTTTGAATGCAAAAAATTCAAGTGAATTTGAAGGTAAGTATATCTGCTACGGTGTGTTTTCAATGATAGCATCACAAACAATTGTAAATATAGGAATGGTGCTTGGATTTCTTCCCGTAGTCGGAATAACCCTTCCCCTGTTCAGTTCGGGAGGTACTTCGGCTTTGAGTACGCTCATTAGTCTTGCTCTTGTACAGAGCGTGAGATATCACAATACTGACGATATGAACAAAGCTTTTGTAAGGCGAGGCAGTTCAAATCGAATCAGAATGTAAAATTTAATACAAATAAACTAAACCGCAGACATCAAAATGCCTGCGGTTTTTATGGGTTATTTTTCGCTGATTGTGATATTTGCCTTGTAGCTTCCGCTTACCCAACAGGTGTCAGTACCGCTGAGTTTGAAAGTAACAGGCATCTGAACCGAGCCTACTGTTCCGCTCTGATCTGAGGTGTCAATTACGCCTTCAATATCTGAGCTTTTAAGGCTTTTAAGTTCCTCTTCACTGCCAATTACGGTAACATTCATACTTGTCTGTGTTACATCGGCTTTGTATTTTGAAGAAAGACCGCTTACTTTGAATGAATCAACGGTAAAGGTTTTCTTGGACAGACCGCTGAGGTCAAGTACAAGCTTTGCGGAGGTTGAGTTACTGATATTTTTGCAGTCACTCGGGATGTTTATTCCCTGCGTATCGTACTCATAACGCTTGTTTGAAAGTGTTGCAAAATCGATTGACTCAAGCTTTACGCTGTCAGTCTTGTCAAGCACTTCTTTTGGACCTGCAAGCAGAATCTTTGAAGGCTCAACCGTAAGCATATCATCGTTTAAATCAAGACCTTTGGGTTTGTTAATAAACTCAGGAATTACATTTACCGTCTTTTCGGGGAGAACGGAAATTGTAGCCTCAACATCCGTAAACTCCATTGTAAGAAGCTCGGTGGAGATTTTATTTCCTGTTTTATCATAAAGCACAATATTTGCGGTCGTTGAGGTCGGCGCATTTAGTGTACTGTCAAGCTCGGCTGATGCCGAAACCTTTGCAATTTTGGCAATCTCTGTTTGAGGTCCTGAGATTGTGATATTCTTTGATGCAAGGGAAGTTGACGCATAGTATCCGTCGGCAACCTTGTAAACAACATTTTCCTGAATCGGAAAACTTGTTTCACGCTGATAATCAACAATTACATTGACATTTGAAGGCGTAACGGTTGAGATAATCTGAAAGTTGGCACTCGGGTTGGCTTTTACGGCTGAAAGCGAAAGCTGATAAGTTCCTGCCGAGTCAATTCCGTTTGTAGCACCCGTGACAGTAATATCCTTTGTTCCGATAGAACCGAGAACGGCTCTGCTGCCTGTTACGGTTACCGTGGCAGTCTGCTCCGCATCACGGAATACCTGCAACCCGTTGTTATCAAGCTGGTCAGGCAATTCAATCTGAATGGGAATATTGCTTATTGTTACGGTTGTATCATTTGTTGTACCCATACTCATATAAACCCATGTTATTGTTGAGATTACAAGGGCGAGTATAATCAGAAATTTGTTATTCTGAAACAGTTTGTTGAGAGAGAGTTTTTTCTTTTTCATTTTTCAGCCTTCTCTCTTTTTGAACTTTTCGGGTTCTTCTGAAAAAACTTTTTCGGCGGTTCATCATCGTCATAGCCACGATCATAGATGAGAAACTGTTCAAGCTTTTTGATTAGTTCTTCTCTTGTAAACTCACGGAGCAAAATACCGTTTACCGCAAGAGAAATTACACCTGTTTCTTCACTTACTATAAGGACAACAGCGTCGCTTTGTTCACTGATACCGAGTCCTGCTCTGTGTCGTGTACCGAGATTGATATCTACATTACGGTTTGATGTGAGCGGTAAAATACATCCTGCTGCAAAAAGTTTTCCGTCACGGATAATGCTTGCACCGTCATGCAATGGTGCTTTGTTAAAAAATATATTGCCGAACAGAGCTACTGATGTTTCGGCATCAATAATTGTGCCTGTAGCGGCTATATCGGAAAGCATGGTTTCTCTTTCAAACACAAGCAAAGCACCTGTTTTTGAACGAGAGAAAAGAACTGCTGTGTCAGCCGCATCTACGATTGACTTTTCTACAGCCTTTTTCCATTCATCACCTTTGTGGTGCTTAGTAAATATTTTTATATATTTTTTATAGGTGTTGTTACGACCCATCTGTTCAAGAGCCTTTCTGATTTCCGGCTGAAAGATGATAGCAATAACAACAACTGCTGCCTCGAAAAATGTTCGCAACAGGGATGAAAGCATAACAAGACCAAACAGAGACGAAAGAAAATACACTATCAGGAGCATAATTACACCTTTGAGAAGCTGAACTGCTCTTGTTTCCTGAATAAGCTTGAACAGTCCGAAAATCAACAGTGCAATTGCAAGAATATCGACAATATCTCTTAGCTGTATAGTCTTGATAATGGAAAGAATGCTGTTAAATATTTCCAATCTGCTTTCCCCTTCCTTTATTTTTAAATTCCTTGTTATTATTCTAACATACTTTTGTTATTAATTGCAACCTTTTTAAATTGTTTTTTTCTGTTTGTTGTTCTTAGAAATACGACTTACGGCATTTGCAAAATATACAACATCATTTTTTGTTGTAAATGCCGATACAACAGCTCTTACGGTTCCTGTATCCTGAGTGCCGAAGCTTTTGTGTGCAAGGGGCGCACAATGGAGCCCTGCTCTTACGGCAATATTGTAGCTGTCATTAAGAATTTTTGCAACCGTTTCGCTTTCGGTATTTTTAATATTAAAGGAAATTACAGGAACGCTGTAACTTTTCTCGGGCATTTTGGTGTATAATATCACATTTTCCGTTTTTTCAAGTCTTTTGTAGAGCATTTGTGCAAGACCTAACTCGGAATTATATATTCTGTCTGTTTTTTTGTTCAGAACAAACTTTATTCCTGCATTAAGCCCTGCTATTCCAGGAAGATTCGGCGTTCCGCTTTCGTACTTATCGGGGAGAATTTCAGGCTGATTGAGGTTTGCGGAATCACTTCCCGTACCTCCCTGAATAAGACTGTCCGGAGTTGTTTCACTGTTAATAATCAGCAAGCCTGTTCCCATCGGTCCGTAAAGTCCTTTGTGACCTGCGGTGCAGAGAAAATCAATGGAACTGTCAGAAAGGTTGATATCTGCTGTTCCTGCACTTTGTGCGGCATCGACACAAAAAAGAATGCCGTTTAATCTGCAAAGTGCGCCTATTCTTTCTATAGGAAGTTTGATGCCGAATACATTTGAAGCATGGGTGCAGATTACAAGTTTTGTGTTAGATTTAAATTGTTTTCTGAAATTATCGATTGTTTGTTCATCATCATAAGGTACACATTCGGCAACGGAATATTCAATCTTATTTTTCTTGAGTGTTTCAAGCGGCCTGACGACAGCATTGTGCTCAAGCGATGAAATTACGGCATGATCACCCTGTTTTAATATGCCTTTAATAACCGTGTTCAAAGCCGTTGTGCAGTTAAGCGTGAATATTATATTTTCGGGATTTTCCGTTCCGAAAAGCTTTGCGGCATTATCTCGGCAGGAATACATTATTTCGGATGATTTCAGCGACATTTTGTGACCGCTTCTTCCCGGATTTGCTCCGTAGTAGGACATAGCTTCGTTAATCGCTTTTCTTACGGATAAGGGTTTCGGAAAGGTGGTTGCACCGTTGTCAAAATATATCATAAGGTATCAACAGCGGCTGTTCCTTTGACAGCGATACCGTTACTCCTGATAATTTCCAACGCCCTTTCAAAATTTCCCGGGACATAAACGCTGTAGCCGCATGATTTTCGATTGAGGTGTATAGGAGTTCTTACAAGCCCTGATTTAATATTGTTTTTTAAAAGTAGGTTACGGCTCTTCATGGCAAGAGTTACCGAGCCGAATATTATTAAATTATTTTCCATAACTTCCACCCTTTGTTAAATCTTTGTGACATTTCAAAACAATATATCACACTACATATTATGACGGCAGGCAAAGTTTGGACATAAAAGAAAGCACGGCATTTATGCCGTGCTTAGAGGTGATTTTTTCAGTTCATTTTTTCAGAAAGAAGGTTGCCCATGTTGTACATACCCGGTTTCTGATCTTTAAGAAATACTGCCGCATTAACAGCACCGACAGCGAAAACTTCTTTTGACTGAGCCTGATGAGAGATTGTTACAACCTCATCGTGACCTGCAAAGATAACTTCGTGTTCGCCTACAATAGTGCCGCCTCTTACGGAATGAATACCGATTTCGTTCTTTGAACGCTTTCTGCGGTAGCTGTGTCTGTCATAGACATACTGAGGATCTTCGTCAAGCTGTTCCGAAATTCCGTCTGCAATCATAAGAGCTGTTCCGCTCGGAGCGTCAAGCTTGAGATTATGATGCTTTTCAACGATTTCAATATCAAACTGGTTTCCGAGAATTTTTGCAGCCTCTTTTGAAAGCTCAATAAGAAGATTGATGCCGAGTGACATATTACCTGAATAGAAAACAGGAATTGTCTTTGCCGCATCTTCGATTTTTGCAATCTGATCTTTAGAAAAGCCTGTTGTGCAGATAACACAAGGTACTTTGTTATCAACTGCATACGCAAGCATACCGTCAAGAGCTGCAGGATTTGAAAAATCAATGATTACATCAGGTGTTTCGGTTGCCTCGTCAAAAGTCTTGAAAACATTAAAATCATAATTACTTTCACCGAATGCGTCAACACCGAACAAAACATTGCAATCCTCACGGCTCTGAACAGCCTGTGCCACAAAGCAGCCCATTTTACCGTTACAACCGACTATTGCTATATTTACCATTTTTATTCCCCTTTAAACTTCTTGAATTTTAAACGAATCAAAGGTTGATTATTTAACCTTCTTGCTTAAAAGGTCATACTTCTCCATGCAATCCTTGAGGTCATGGTAACCCTGAACGCTCATGGGAACGAGCGGAAGTCTGCATTCGCCTGCTTCATAACCAAAGAGATTCATGGCAGTCTTTACGGGAATCGGGTTAACATCGCTGAAAAGCATATGCATAAGCTCAAGATAGTGGAAGTTAAGCTTCTGTGCCTCTGCAAAGTCATTGTCAAGGCAAAGCTGACAGATGTCATGCATTTCCTTGGGACAGATGTTTGCGAATACAGAGATAACACCGAGAGCACCGAGTGACATGAAAGGAACAGTCTGGTCATCGTTACCTGAGTAGATGTCAAGATTGTCACCGCAAAGTGAACGGATGAGAGCAACCTGAGAGATGTCGCCGCTTGCCTCTTTTGCGGCAACGATGTTAGGATGCTTGCAAAGCTCCTGATAAGTTTTTGGCTTGATGTTACAGCCGGTTCTTGAAGGAACATTGTAAAGAATAATCGGAATATCAACCGAATCTGCAACAACATTAAAGTGTCTTACAAGACCCTGCTGAGATGTTTTATTGTAGTAAGGAGTTACGCAGAGAAGTGCGTCAACGCCTGTGCTTGCGGCAGATTTTGAGAGCATAACGGCTGTTGAGGTATCGTTACTGCCTGTACCTGCAATAACAGGAATCCTGCCGTTTGTCTTTTCTGCAACGAAAGAAATTGTTTCGCAATGCTCTTTTTCCGAAAGAGTTGCCGCCTCACCTGTTGTACCGCATACAATAATTGCATCGGTACCGTTTTGAACATGAAATTCTACGAGATCGCCGAGAACATCGTAGTTTACGCTTCCGTCAGACTTCATAGGAGTGATAAGTGCAACACCTGAGCCTGTAAAAATGTGGTTAGACATAATTTACCTCCGTAAGTAATCAGTCCATGTAGCCCTCAGCACAAAGGAGCTCTGCAAGAAGAACTGCACCGCCTGCTGCGCCTCTTAATGTGTTGTGTGACATACAAACGAACTTGTAATCATATTGAGTATCGGGTCTTAATCTGCCAACCGATACTGCCATACCGTTTTCAAGATTTCTTTCAGATTTAATCTGCGGACGGTCGGGTTCTGTGAAGTAGTGGAGAAAATGCTTTGGCGCACTCGGAAGATTGAGCTCCTGAGCTCTGCCGCTGTAGTTTGACCAAATATCAATAATTTCTTCGACAGTAGGCTTCTTTACACCGTCCTTAAATGACATAAATACAGCTGCTGTGTGACCGTCTGATACGGGAACACGGATGCACTGTGATGTGATTGAAATATCATCGGTTTTAACAATCTTGTCGCCTTCAATCTTACCCCAGATTTTAAGCGGCTCCTGCTCTGACTTCTCTTCCTCACCGCCGATGTAAGGAATAACATTATCTACCATTTCAGGCCATGTCTTGAATGTTTTGCCTGCGCCTGAAATTGCCTGATATGTGCAGGCAAGAACCTTGTCAACGCCGAGTGCCTTTAAAGGATGAATTGCAGGAACATAGCTCTGAAGTGAGCAATTGGACTTAACTGCAACAAAGCCTCTTTTTGTGCCGAGACGCTTTCTCTGAGCGTCAATAATCTTAATGTGATCGGCATTAATTTCAGGAATAACCATAGGAACATCATCTGTAAAACGATGAGCGCTGTTGTTTGATACGATAGGACACTCTGCCTTTGCATATCTGTCTTCGAGATCACGGATTTCATCCTTCTTCATATTAACTGCGCAGAAACAGAAGTCAACCTGTGATGCAACCTCTTCAACATTTTCAGCGTCAACGATAACCATATCCTTGTACTTCTCAGGAAGAGGAGCAGTCATATGCCATCTGCCTTCAACTGTTTCACCGTATGTTTTTCCGGCACTTCTCTTACTTGCGGCAAGAACAGTAACCTCAAACCACGGGTGATTCTCAAGAAGAAGTGTAAAACGCTGACCTACCATACCGGTAGCGCCGATAATACCGACTTTATACTTTTTCATAATAATTCCTCCGAATTAAACAAATTTTAAAAAAGCGGTTGCCTTATTCAAACAAATATTATATTATATGAAGAGATGTCTGAAAACACGACTGTTTGTCGATTATGCAAACTGCTCATAATAAGATAATATATCATTTTAAAAGGGTAATGTCAATTATTTTGAGAATTTTACAGGACAAATACTTGTGTTTTACAAAGATTTTTGACAGAACAGCTTTTAAAAAGCAATTTTAGTTCTTGAAAGGAAATAAAATGAAAACAAGTGATTTTTATTACGATTTGCCGAAAGAGCTTATCGCACAGACTCCGCTTGAACCGAGAGACAGTTCAAGACTGCTTGTGCTTGACAGAGAAAAACAAACTCTGGAGCATAAACATTTTTATGACATTATTGATTATCTTAACGAGGGTGACCTTCTTGTTGCCAACGATTCAAGAGTTTTGCCTGCAAGAATTTACGGTATCAAAGACGAAACAGGTGCAAAAGTTGAATTTCTGCTTTTGAAGCAGGTTGCGAACAACCGTTGGGAAACACTTTGCAAACCCGGTAAAAAAGCAAGAGTAGGCACAAAATTTTCGTTTGGTAACGGGATTTTGCGTGCAACAGTTGTTGATGTTAAGGATGACGGCAACAGAATAGTTGATTTTGATTGCGAAGAGAATTTTTTTACCACTCTTGACAAAATCGGTCAAATGCCTCTTCCCCCTTATATTACAGCCGAGCTTAAAGATAAGGAACGCTATCAGACGGTTTACAGCCATGAACTCGGTTCTGCGGCTGCTCCGACGGCAGGGCTTCACTTTACAACCGAGCTTATGGACAGAATCAAGGCTAAAGGTATAAAGATTGCGTATGTTACACTTCATGTGGGACTCGGTACATTCAGACCGGTTAAGGTTGACGATGTTACAAAGCATAAAATGCACAGCGAGCATTACGAAGTTCCCGAAGAAACCGCAAAGCTTATAAATGAAACTAAGAAAAACGGCGGACGGGTTATTGCAGTCGGCACAACATCATGCAGAACGCTTGAAAGCGTTGCGGCAATGTACGGAGAAATCAAGCCCTGCGAGGGATTTACGGATATTTTTATTTATCCCGGATTTAAATTTAAGGTGCTTGACGGACTTATAACTAACTTTCATCTTCCCGAAAGTACGCTTATTATGCTTGTATCCGCTTTTGCGGGATATGATTTTATTATGAATGCATACAAAGAGGCTGTAAAGGAAAAGTACAGATTCTTCTCTTTCGGTGACGCTATGTTCATATCATAGGAGGATTTTACGGATTTATGTTTAAGGTAATTAAAAAGGAAGGCAGTGCAAGACGGGGCGAATTCGTTACGGTTCACGGTACGGTTCAGACTCCTGCCTTTATGAATGTTGCAACATGCGGTGCAATCAAGGGTGCTGTTTCTGCACTTGATTTAAAGAATATAAAATGTCAGGTTCAGCTTTGCAACACCTATCACCTGCATCTTCGTCCGGGTGATGAAAAGGTTAAGCAAATGGGCGGACTTCACAAGTTTACAAGGTGGAACGGTCCTATCCTTACCGACAGCGGCGGATTTCAGGTATTCTCTCTTGCAAAGTTGAGAAATATTAAAGAAGAAGGCGTTTACTTCAATTCTCACATTGACGGCCGCAAAATTTTTATGGGACCTGAGGAGAGTATGAGAATCCAGTCAAATCTTGCATCTACAATTGCGATGGCATTTGACGAATGCGTTGAAAACCCTTCTCCATATGAATATACAAAAAACAGCGTTGAAAGAACCACAAGATGGCTTAAAAGATGCGTTACAGAGATGAAAAGGCTCAACAGTCTTGATGATACCATAAATAAAAACCAGATGCTGTTCGGCATAAATCAGGGCGGTATCTATGACGATTTGCGCGTCAATCACATGAAAGAAATTGCAGAGCTTAATCTTGACGGCTATGCAATCGGAGGTCTTGCCGTGGGTGAGCCTGCGGAGACGATGTACCATATCATTGAAGAGGTTGAGCCGTTTGCTCCGAAAGATAAAATCAGATACCTTATGGGAGTCGGAACTCCCGTGAATATTCTTGAAAGCGTTGCAAGAGGCGTTGATCTTTTTGACTGTGTTATGCCGAGCAGAAACGCAAGACACGGTCAGCTCTTCACTTGGGACGGAGTGCGTAATATCAATAATGCAAAATATGAAACAGATGAATCCCCGATTGACGAGCATTGTGACTGCCCTGTTTGCCGAAACTTTTCAAGGGCATACATAAGACATCTTCTCAAGAGCGGTGAGATGCTCGGAATGCGACTTGCCGTTTTGCACAACCTCTATTTTTACAATAATCTTATGGAAGTTATCAGAACTCAGCTTGATAACGGCACATATATGGAATTTTACGAGAAATATCGCAACATTTTAGGCGTGCGTATCTAATATTTTTTCAAAACAGAAAAAATACTTGCAAGATGTGATTAAAACTGATATAATCAATACATTGTATGAAAGGAATGACGAAAATGACAAACTTTTTACCTGTAGTTGCAGAAGCAAGTGCAAGCGGCGGAAATCAGTCATCAAGTATGATTTTTATGATTCTCTTCTATGTTGCTATTTTTGCAGCTCTCTATTTCTTCCTCATCAGACCTAACTCAAAGAAGAAAAAAGAAGAAGCTCAGCTTCGTAACTCTCTTGAGATCGGTGATGAAATTACAACAATCGGCGGAATTATGGGCAGAGTAGTTGCCATTAAGGACGACGAGGACGCTATCATCATTGAAACAGGCTCCGACAGAGTTAAGATGAAGTTTAAAAAGTGGTGTATTTCTACTGTTGACACAGTTAAGGAACAGCCACAGCAGGCAGGTCAGCCTGAAAAGAAAGGCTTCTTCGGTTTTGGCAAGAAGAAAGATTCTGACGAAACTAAAGCTACAAAAGAATAACTTTTTGAATGAATGTTCTTTCCCCCGAATATATTTGTAACAGAATATATTCGGGGGTTGTTTTATGTCTGATAAAAAACTACTTGCAAAGGCTGTTTTGTTTTCATCAGTATGCGGAATACTCATACTGGTAATTTTGATGTGTTTGCTTGCAGCCGTGATGATGTCATCGGGAGTAATTTCTGCCGATATACTTGATTACTGCACGGTCGGCATGGTCGGTGTTGCAACGCTGATGTCGGGAATAATATCATCAAGAATTACAGGAAGTGCAGGACTTGCGGTAGGTTCGCTGACAGGATTTTTTATTTTTCTTGTCATAACCTCTATTGCATTGATTTTTAACGGTGAGCCTATAACGATATTAACCCTGCTAAAACTGATGTCATCCGTTTTGGGTGGAGGAATAGGCGGAATTATCGGAGTCAACAAAAAGGAAAAGATAAAAATCAGATAAATTTTACTGAATTTATGTTTTCGGCAGTTCGTTTAGGCGGACTGCTGTTTTTATGTCGGATTTAATTACAAATTAGAATTATTTTTTAAAAAATTGAAATATCTATGGTAAAACAGCTCGTAATATGGTACAATAATCCGGAGAATGAGATAGTGAGGGTTAATGACCTTGATTTAGATATAATATGAAAAATAAGGAAATATTTAAGGAGTGTTAGTATGGCAAAAACGATTAAATTGCCGGCAGATTTAAGGGATTGGAAGGTTACTTCATTTGTTGGGGAAGACAACGGCTGTGAAGTTTACAAGGTATCAAGAAAGATTGATAAAAATACTGCTCAAAATGCGATTCTCAGACACGCATTTGTCGGCAAAAGCAATTATACTGATGAACATGCCGAGTATTTTACCGAAGAGGCTGATTTTATTGAATCGGTTAAGGAGCTTGACGGTATTTCAAACTATCTGGATGTTTATGTTCAGGATAATCAGAACAAAAAAACCTGTGATTTGTACATATTTACAGAAGAACTCACAAGTCTTGAAGAACTTATGAAAACCAAAACTTTCGCTGAGGATGAAGTTGTTGATTTTGGTATTCAGATGAGTGAAATGCTTGAAACTTTGGAAGCAAAGAATATTTTTCACGGTAATATTTCGCCAAAGAATATTTTTGTAACTGCTGACGGAAGGTATAAAATCGGCGGATTTACAGATTTTGAAGGCAAGATTACGGATACCTCATTTGTTGCGCCCGAGGTTTACAAGCAGGAAAATGTTGACTATACAACCGACATTTATTCTGTCGGTATAATTATGTATGCAATGTGCAACGGCGGTAAAATTCCGTTTGAAAGTGATTCATGCGACAGAAAGAATGCCTGTGAAGAAAGATTTTCGGGCAAGGCTGTTACCGCTCCGTCTGAGGGTGACGAAAAACTCAAGAGTGTTATTGTAATTGCATGTCAGCCGAATAATGCAAACCGCTGGAAGAATGCAAGCAACATAAAAAATGCTCTCACATCTATCAAAACTGAAATAGGTACATCCTCCCCTGTTCCGAATCCCGATGTTGTTGTTCCGGAAAATACGGATTTTGACGGAAATGTATTTGAAGAATATGACTATGATGAATTTGAGGATACAGAGCCGACTGAACCGCAGGATAATTTTGACGATAGGGATGAGGTTCAGACAGTTGAGGACGCTGTTCTTGATAATGAATTTAAGGGCGGCGAACAGCTTGGCATTGCCGAAGTTTTAGCCGGTGAGGAATCCTTGCCTGTTGACGGTAATGCTCCTGTAGATTCAGATGAAGTCAGTGAGTCTGATGCTGATGAAAACGGCGGATTTGAGGTTGTTGATGTTACAGATGCAGTTGATGAGCCTGAAAATTCCGAGGTTAAAACTGACGAAGTATCAGAAGAAAAACAGCCTGAATTTGAAGATATCAGTTCCGCATCGAGTGAAGATGACAAGAAAGAACAAACTGTTACAGATAAAAAAGCTGAAGAATTTGAAGATGTTTCAAGCAACAGCGAAGTAGCTCCAGAAGTTCTTCCCCCTGTTACAAGCGTTGAAGTGTTTGACGATTACTCCGGTGCAGATCATAAAAATGTTCTTACAAGCAATGAGTCAAGCAAGGACTACGGTGATTTCTTTGAGGACGAGCCGTCTGTTAAGCGTACTGACAATAAAGCTGACGATACTAAAAAGATTGAAGAAAAAAACGACTTTGACGATAACAGCTTTGAAGATAATGACAATGAATTCGGATATACAGATGAAGAAGATAATAAAGAAAATGTAAAGAAAAAGAAGAATAAATTTATCATTATTCTTTGTGCCGTTGTAATTGCCGCCGCACTCGGATTTATCGGTTTCTGCGTTTATAACGGTTTGTCAAATTCATCTACTGACAATAAAACTACTACAGCCGAAACTGCAACATCTGCCGAAGTAACCACACAGGCGCCGAGTACGGCGATGCCTACTACAGTTCCTGCTACAACAGAACAGGTTACAACATCTTCTTCATACAACAATGTTGTTCCTGTTGTCGGTTACGGTTACAGTTACGGTAAAAAGCTTCTTGAACAGGCAGGATTTACCGTTGAAATTTCTGACTATGAATACAGCTATGATTATCCGGAAGGATATATTATCTCCCAGACTCCGGAAGGTGACACAAGCGCAAGTACGGGTACAGTTGTTAAACTTGTTATCTCAAGCGGACAGATTCAGAGAGAAACAGAAGCTCCTGCAACACAGGCTCAGCAGTCATCAAATAGTCAGAACAGCGCATCGGGCAATTCAAATTCACAGTCATCAAGCAATACAAACACTAATAATAACGGCGGATTTATCTTCCCTAACAGCGATTCTTCATATCTCAGCAACGCACAGGTAAGCGCTTTGAGTGATAACGACTTACAGCTTGCAATTAATGAGATTTATGCAAGACGAGGCAGAATTTTTAAGGACGCAAGCCTTAATGCATACTTTAACTCGCAGTCATGGTATGAGGGCAAATATACACCCGAAGAATTTGAGAAGAATGTTAAATTTAATACTTACGAACAGAAGAATCTTCAGCTTTTGATTAACGAAAGAAGATCAAGAAAGTGATTTTTAAACAAGAAAGATAATGCAGAGGAGTTATTATGAAAGATAAAATATTAAACGCACTAAAAAGCAAGACCTTCTTTGCTTTGGCAATTAATATTGTTATTATGGCTTTGATTATAGGTGTTACTGCATTTTCCTATGACAGTGCTGACGATTTTTATAATTCTTTATATATCTGTCAGTATCATAACTATTACAATAATGATATTAACTACATTTTTGCGACAATTACCGGTTCATTGCAGTACATTCTTTTGAATTTCAACTGTTTTGTACTTTTTCAAATTCTTCTCTCCTGTGCCGCTTTTTCTTCTGTTACATTTGTTTTTGCCGATAAATTCGGAAAGCACAAGGCTTTCATATTCACTCTTGTGCTGAACATTTTGTTTTCATTTGACCATTATTCAAACATTTTAAGCAGTAAAACTGCCGCTTTGCTGCTTACGGCAGGGTTTCTGATGGCACTTAATGCAATCAGAAATAAAAGGTACTCTCTCCCGTTTTGGATTGGTGTACTTGAAGTTGTATTCGGAACATTTTTATGTTTCAAATATTTCTTTGTGGGACTTGCATTTTTCATTGCATTCTTCATCGGTGATATGATTGCAAAAAGAAAGTACAAGTTGCCGTTCAGAAAATTCTTCTGGTATTTCAGACCTTTTGTGCTTGTATTTGTCTTTATTGTTCTTGTCGGCTGCGGTCTTGAATATTATTCATATTCGGTAAATAATGCAAATGCAGAAACTTCGGGGCTGTACAGATACAGCGTCCTTGCCGATAAGACCGATGATAATGCTTTTCCAAACTATTCCGATTACTGTGAGGAGCTTAATTCGGTCGGAATAAATTCGGCAAATGAGTATGAACTTTTTGTTGACGGATATTATGATGAAAACAACGGACTGAATACTGATGCACTTGAAAAGGTTGCGGATATTCAAAAACGAGAAAATCCGTATAATTTCTTTGATAATGCGGGTGCATTGTTTTCAGATGCATGGGGACATATTATAAATTTTGATTCATATCTTATTGCTTTTGCGGTAATACTTGCCGTTATGATTGTTTTTGTTACCGTTCAGAAAAAAAGATTTGCCTTCTTCCCTGCTTTGTATTTTGCGGTGGGATTTGCGGCTTGTATGTATGTTCGTTATGCAATGGATTCTTCGGCATACACAATGTACGGAATTTTGCTGATGATTCTTTCGTTTACAATGTATTCGTTTGATTTCGGTCATCTCAGAAAAGACGAATACAGCAATATTACAGATAAAAGCAGAAAAACTGTTCTTATTTCGGTTATTGTACTTGTGATATTAGGTGTGGCAAGCTGTGCGTCATATTTCTTCCATATCACTCCTGTTTCATATGACAAAAAGCCGAGTGATCTTTATACTGAGGTTGACAGGCATCCTGAAAATTATTATGTTCTTGATCCTGTAACAGCTAAAGAATACATTTCATATACCGATAACTATATTCATCCGTTGTGGGGATTTTCTTCCGATTTTCTCCATAATGTTGACGGCTTCGGATATCTTCATCGGACAAATCAGCTTGTGAACCGCAACCTCTCAACAAATATTTATGAGGCGGTCGTTGACGGAAGAAATGTATATGTTATCGATAAGAACATTACTTTTATCAAAGAAAATTATCTTAACCAATATTACGGCAAAAAGGATTCCGTCATTGTTTACAAGGATGAAAAGGAATTCAACGGATTTACAATTTACAGCGTAAACAGAGTTAAATAACATTAAAAAAGTATATCACGATTTTTTTTGGAGACGGTTTAAGTCGTTTTTCTTAGGCATTTCGTTCATTCCTTTTCTGTCATTTCTTTCATTATGTATACTTTCCCGAAAATAAAAAAGTGTGTAAGCTTATTTTTCTAACTTACACACTTTATTTTGGTTCATCACGATTTTTTGTGGGATGGTGAACGGACAGAAGGAATAGAAAGATAGCGAATCAAGGTGAAGAAGAAGTCATCAACGCGGTAACCGTAGCCGATTCGTTTCGTGACAGATGTTGAGCTTGTTGTTTAAGCCTTCGAGCTTGCCGGTGCTGATTGAGTAGATGGCATGGGCAGCTAAGCCGGGGAGCCGTTTTTCTTTTTGAACTGCAAACCGTACCAATGCGGGAATCTCACTTTCTTTCGCCGCCTGAAACCATTTTGTCCATCCGATGACTGCTTGTTGGTAATCTGTCAATTCATAAAGTCTGCACATTTCCTCTTTCATGGCATAACAAACAGCAAGGTCGTGTTGATCTTGCTGAATAGATTGTAATTGCTCGGTTTTACTGTCGGAAAGTTTATCTGAGTTAATGAACAATGACCAACGCAGCTTCTTGAGTTGGCTGTATCCCTGCTTTTCGGATTTAGCTTCTTGTTTAAGAGATTTCATAGTATCCTTTTCGGTATCATTCGAGATATCGACAAGAATTTCTTTTTCTTTGGCTTTATTCCTGCGAGCTTCATCCAGACGAACAACACCGAGAACATCTCTGCCAAATTGCGACTGCATATGAAACCGATCATATACAATCTGTGCTTTGGGCAAATGCTTTGTTACAAGCTTGTTGTAAGATGCGTTCATGTCCATAGCTACCGCCGCAATAAGGGCACCGTACTGTCTGCGTTGACCTTACGCTCTCCAGAAACAGTACGCTTTTATCTTTATTAGGACTGATTCCTATATGTGTTCCTTTAAATCCTTGACTTTCAAATTCACCTTTGATATCATCTAAATAGAGCATAGGTTTCTCTCCTCCATTATTTGTCTCTTCAACTACAATTTTGGAGTTTCCTATGCTCTTTTTCAATATTTATTTTTAATTATCCCACATTTTTCCGTGATGAAGGAAAAAAGAGAGCTATCTAATGATAACTCCCCTATTACTTACTGACTATCAGTAATATTCAACTTTACCGCAACCCGAGCATTTCCTGCCTATTACCTTGTTTTCATAATGACTTTTCTCCGGAACAGTTACAGTCTTAGTGCCAGTCTCATCATCTACTCGGTAAGGACCTTTGCCGCCGTTAAGAGCGTGGTTACAAATATGTTCTGTTAACTCTTCCTCTCCTAAATCCGTAATATCAGCACCACAGTTATTGCATATTGCTCTGCCTTTTGTTTCGTACACCGGCTCCTCATAGCTGTACGCTTCCTTATCAACAACTTTTACTTTTTCGGTAATGTTTGTCCAACTGTGTACCTTAGCAATATTTTTTTGAAAGGTGATAAAATTATGAGTACCAATAAGATTACTTGTTCATTTACCGTTGACAGTGATATTTACAACGCTTATAAAAGTATTGTTGTAAAAGGTGGTGAAAATGTAAAAGGCAACCTTGTCCGTTATATGCTCAATGTCATTAACTATGAAACTTCAAATGCAGATACAATTTCTGCAATAAAAGAAGTTGAAGAACTGAAAAAAAATCCAAACAAAAAAAAACTATGCATCATTTAGCGAGCTTTTAGAGGATATTACCAATGAGTAAATTAAGAATTGTGCCATCACAGAAATTCAACAGAGATGTTAAGCTGGCAATTAAGCGTGGATACAATATTCAATTACTTGATGCTGTTGTTGAAATGATAGCTGAACAACAACTACTGCCACCGGAATATAAAGATTACAAACTAATCGGAAATTATTCCGGTTGTAGGGAATGTCACATTACCCCCGACCGGCTCTTGATTTACGAAATTAGTAATGAAGAACTTATTTTGTATCTGACAAGAACCGGAACACACAGCAATTTATTTTAAGCTCCTAAAGGCATTTTTACCTTAATAGAATATACTAACAAATAAAAGAAAGAACCTTCCCTAATGATAAATTCATCAGAGAAGGTTCTTGTTATTTCTTTACCATAACTACAGCCTGTTTGCCGAGTTCGTTATATCTTGTATTTACAAGGCTTTTTGAGTAACGGGTTCGAGCATTCGTCCACGGATCGTTGAAATAGTAATAATCTTTGTCATAGCCCGTGAGTAACAGACAATGTTCGCCGGCAGTCCAAGTGTAGTAACTGCCGAGTTTATATTTTGCGTTTTCATCGGTGTAGTTTACTCTCCAAGTGGTTGTCTTAAATGACGGTGACATATTAATTGTTGCCCACACCATAATCGGCTGACCTTGTGCAACATACTTACCCGAAAGATATTCAAGACTTTTCCCGCTGATTTCTACAGCCTTGTATGATTTGTCGGAAAGGTATTTGTTCATACATTTTGCCATAATCGGAGCGTATGCACCGTAGCTGTTGGAGCTGTAGGGCGTTCCGACAAAAGCACAATTCGGATCAGGTCCTGTGTATGAACCGTTTGAATAACCGAAAGGTTTTTTTACCAAATACTTATCTGCAAATGTCGTTTCAGAAATTTTATATCCGTAGAAATTCAACAGCATTGTTGCACTACAGGTTTCACAGCCTGTCGGGAGCTTACTTTGACCGATTAACGGAACATTTGGAATCTTCTTGCTCTGTGGCATTATGTATACATTGCAAATGGCTTTTTTTCCGTTATTCAAAGTGCAAGTTACAGTTGCTTTTCCTGTCGCTACTCCTTTGACGACACCTCCGCCTCTTGTTACAGCAGCTATTTTTGAATTGCTTGATGAATAAAGTCTGTAATATGCCGCTGTACCTTTTTGAACACTGCTGTTAATGTCAAAACTCTGACCTATGTACAGTACAATTTCACTTGCGTTAAGTTTAAGAGATGTTGCAAGCGGCTTGACCGTTACATTACAGGTTGCTTGTGTACCGTTTGGCATTTTGCATCTCACAGTTGTGGTTCCTGCCTTTTTTGCGGTCATCAAACCTCCGGCTTTTTGAACAAAAGCAATATTCGGATCATCTGAATAATAAGAACGATAATAAGCTGCTGTTCCGCTCGGCACATAGCTTGAAAAATCATACTGTTCACCGACTCCAAGTATAATACTTGTCTTATCAAGCTTTATGCTATTAGCAAGCTTTTTAACAGTAACCTTACATTTGGCTGTAAGTCCGTTATAAGTTTTTGCTGTAATTGTAGTGACACCAATGCCCACAGCAGTCATTTTGCCTTTATCGTCTACAGTAATTACCCCACTATTATCTGTAGTAAACTCTACTTGCGAAATATCTCCATTTTCAATAGTAGTAATAAGAGTATATGACTCCCCTACCCCAAGTGTTATTCCATTCTTATTGAATTTCACACTTTTAGGCGGAACAGTTGGTTTTGGCTCTGTAGTAGGCTGTTCAGTAATCTGCTCAGTATACTCTTCTGTTGAAGGTTCAGTAACTTCTTCCGTAGTTGTTTCAGTCGATTCTGTCGATGGTTCATCAACAATTGTTGTTTCCTCAACACATTCTGTAGTAGTTTCAGTATATGCTGTAGTTTCAGAATATTCAGTTGTTACTTCAGTACAAGCAGATGAGAAATTCGATATCGTTGTTTCTGTGGATGCTTCAGTTCCGTAAACCGAAGTAGTTTCTGTCAAAGATGACGGTTCTGATGTATCAAATTGAGATCCAACAATAATTTTCTGAATATTAGTGGCATCAATAACGGTCAACACATTGTCGCCATTAGTATCGTAAAGAAATTTCTCATCATCAGTTAAGTCAATCATACCTACAACATACTTTTGGACCTTGGTTGCATCCATAACTGTAAATTCGTAATTACCACCGTTAACGATAGTCGCTGCATATGGTATTATACATATCGCAGATAACAGCGTTATGATTAATAATATTGATATTGGTTGTATTATTTTTTTCATGTTTTTTGCTCCCTTATCTGTGCCTGTTGTAATAGTCTTTGTCTGACCGTTTACAAATGTCTTTTCTACCGTATTACCGTCTGAATCGGTAACAATGTAATGAGTAAGACTGCCGTTTGATGATGTGCGATATTCACTTTCAAGCGAACCGTCAAATGTGTAGTAGTAATATGAGGTTTCACCGCTTGAATAGGTAGGCTCAAATGAGCCTACTTACCAACATTCGTTTTAAATTTTTTCAAATATAGTTAGAATTATTAATCAATCTAAAATTTATGCCTATTTTTTTTAACTCATTAAATGCACTAAAATTGGTCTCATTGACTAACACCATTTTTTCATGTGAAATACAGCGAAACCACGGTATGCAATTTTTATAAAAAGCCAAATCTTCAGGATAATCATAAGCATTCCAAGAAGAAAAATCTATAGGTTTCATCAATAAAGCCGTTGTTATTTTATTAATTCTGAAACAATGGATTTGTTGTCCTGCAGTATATCTGGGTGTTTTTATTTTACCTAATGGAATTTCATGATTTCTAAAACCATCCAAGAAATTAAAATATTCATTAGAATGATCCTTTTTATGGATCTGTCTCACAGTAAAAAAACTAAAATTCTCACTATAGCAAGTGGCAACTTTTAAGGTTTTATCTGACGAAGTACTGCCTTTTGTTGCAACTGACGATGTTGAATCCAATGAATCGGAATTTCCTGAACAACCTGCAAATAATGTTGCTGCCATTGCAAGTGCGAGGAACGCACATAGATTTTTGTCCGGGCATCGTCAATAAAAGTTTGTAAGTTTTAAAGAAGATTGAACTTTTTATTGTTCAATCCTCTTTGTTGTTTATTACAGACTGCATATCTTCGGGAATTTCGGCAGTAACAGTAATGTATTCATTTTTTACCGGGTGATAAAATTCAAGTCTTGCACAATGAAGTGCCTGCCTTGATATTTTATCAAGCTTTCCGCCGTACAAGTCATCGCCCATAAGGGGATGCCCTAAATAAGCCATATGACAGCGAATCTGATGTGTTCTGCCGGTTTCAAGCCACAATTCAAGCAATGTAAAATCTTTTGTTGCAACAAGCGGTTTATAGTGCGTAACTGCTTTCATTCCGTCATCACGGACAATTCGCACCATTTTGGAATCATCACGCAAATCCATTGGCTTATCAACTACACCTTCAATATTTATTTCGCCCTCGCATAAAGCGTAATAGACTTTATGCGTTTTATTTTTTACGGCATTGGCTGTAAAACGGTTTTTGGCTATGAGAACAAGTCCTGATGTATCCTTGTCCAATCGATTGATTGCCCGAAATACAAATGGCTTGCCGTTTTGACTGCAATAGTACGAAACAATATTTGCGAGCGTATCGCTTTGGTGCTGCTTTACAGGATGAACAGGCATGGAATGCGGTTTGTTTACCACAAGAAAATGTTCATCCTCATATCTTATATCAAGTGTTCCCTTTGTCGGCTCAATTTCACATTTTTCATCGGGAATTGCAATTGAAACGGTTTTTCCGCTTTGCACACAGTCAATTGTTCTTAAAATTTTCCCGTCCATCAAAATACCGTCTTTTTCTCTTTTCAGTCGTGTTATTATTCTTGCAGAAAGACCGCATTTATCACGCAGAAATCTTTGAGCAAGCATATTATCACATTCGTCAGGTACGGAAAAATACAGTCTGTCAGACATAAATCATCCTCCAAACAAAAAACAGAATTATCAGCTGAATAATAAATATTATCGGTATGCCGAGCATAAATTTAATGTGTCTTGTTTTGTGTCTGATTAATTGCATTGTAATGTACATTGCAACACTTCCTCCGAGTGCGGAGAGAATCAGCAATGTGCTTTCTCTTACTCTCCATTTGCGGTGAATTGCAAAGTATTTGTCACAGACTGTTACAATAATTGATATCAGGCTGATGATGCAAATGTATATGATGAAAATTTCCATGAGAACTCCAAAGGATGATTTGATTGAAAAACAAAAAGATTGTTCCGATTATTGTATCTGTAATAGCTATGTTAAGCGTTATCTGCATAAGCTCATTTACAAGAGAAAAACCGCCGAAAAAGCAGAATGATATCGACAACATTGCAGCCTTATCATCAACAAAGGCAACTGCCGACTCACCCGAAAGTGATGAAGAAATGCGTGGCGTGTGGGTATCATATATGGAGCTTTCTATGGAAAATGAAAGCTCAAAAACACAAAAAGCGTTTGAAGATAAATTTACCGAAATAGCACAAAAATGCCGTGAAAGCGGTTTCAACACGCTTATTGTACAGGTACGCCCCTTTTGTGACGCATTATATAAGTCAAGTTATTTTCCATGGTCACATATTCTCACGGGTACGCAGGGTGAAAATTCTCAATATGACGCACTGAAAATTATGTGTGATATATGCAAAGAAAACAATTTGAAAATTCATGCGTGGATTAATCCATACAGAGTCAGTTCAAATGAAACTCCGAAAAAACTTTCAGACAACAATCCTTACATAAAGAATTCCGAAATAGGTATAAAAACCGATAACGGAATTTTTCTTGATCCGTCAAATGAAACTGCACAACAGCTGATTTGTGACGGTGTAAAGGAAATTGCGGAAAATTATGATGTTGACGGGATACAGTTTGACGACTATTTCTACCCTACTGAGGATGAAAGTTTTGATAAAAAGCAGTATGAGGCTTATATTGAAAAATACGGTAAAGAAAACTCTATGAGTCTTGATAATTGGCGAATACAAAATGTAAATACGCTGATTTGTAAGGTTTATAGAACAATAAAAAGTGTGGATTCGTCAGTTGAGTTCGGCATATCACCGCAAGGCAATATAGGTAACAATGACGGATTGTATGCCGATGTAAAATCGTGGTGTACCTGTAAAGGCTTTGCAGATTACATCTGTCCGCAAATTTACTTTAGCCTTGAAAACCCAGCTCTGACTTTTGAAGACTGCCTTGACAGCTGGACATCTCTTGATTTTGACGAAAATGTAAAACTTTATGTAGGTCTTGGCGGTTATAAAGCAGGAAACGGCGAATATGACGAAGAAACATGGCTTTTAAGTGACAGTATTCTTGCCGATGAATACGATATTTTGCGTAACAACAAATCTGTCAGGGGCTTTATGCTTTACAGCTATAATAGCCTTGAGGATGATACTGCAAAAAAAGAGATTAATAATCTGATTAACGCTTTAAACTAATTCAGCATCGCAGTAGTCATCAAATGATTTTGTGATTTTCACATCAATAATTTTACCGCAGAGACTTGTATCTTCGGAATTAATATGAACAGGCGTGTAGTTCTTTGTGTAACCCTCAAGATAACCGTGACGAAGTCTTTCAACGAGAACAGATTCACAAAGACCAATCTGCTCTTTAAGAAATTCCCTTCTGGTTTCATCGCAGACCTGCTCCATAATTTTGGCTCTCTGCTCTTTGATTTGCGGATCAATTTGATTTGGTGCTTTATCGGCAACAGTGCCTTTACGGCGTGAATACGGGAAGATATGCACCTTTGCAAAGCCGATTGACTTTACAAATTTAAGAGATGCGTTGAAATCTTCCTCTGTTTCACCGGCAAATCCAACCATTACATCTGTTGTCATAGAGCTGTTTTCAAAAGCGTTTCTGAGATTTGTAACAATTTCAGCGTATTCTGCACAATTGTAGTGACGGTTCATTGCTTTGAGTGTGTTATCGCAACCGCTTTGTAGTGAAAGATGAAACTGCGGACAGAACTTTGGCTGTGCGGCAAGACGGGCAATCATATCTTTATCCATTCTTTCGGGTTCGATTGACCCGAGTCTTACACGGTCGATTCCGTCAACTGAACAAGCACATTCTACAGCATCAGCAAGATCAAAATCTTCGTCAAGACCGTAGGCGGAAAGGTTAATACCAACGAGAACAACCTCACGGTAACCGTTTGCGGCAACCTGAATAAGCTCTGCCTTTAAATCTTCGAGAGATTTTGAACGCACTCTGCCCCTTGCATACGGAATAATGCAGTAAGAACAAAATCTGTTGCAACCGTCCTCTATTTTAATGAAAGCTCTTGTATGCTCTCCGAGTGACGATACGGAAAGATTTTCGTATTTTTCGCCTTTTCCGATATGCTCTGTTATATGAACAAATTTCTGTTTTTCTTCGAGAAACTTGTAAATTGAAGGAACGAGTTCGGCTCTCTTTGCGTTGCCGAGTACGATATCGCAATTTGAAAAGTTCTCGCTTTCTTCGGGAAAAGCCTGTGGCATACAGCCGGTAAGAATAACAATTCCGTCAGGATTTTCACGGCGGACACGGTTGAGAATCTTGCGGTTTTTTGCGTCACTTACGGATGTTACCGTACAGCTGTTAACAATTGTTATGTCTGCCCTGTCCCTGTCATCCGAGAGAAGAAATCCGTTCTTCAGCATATCCTCACGCATTGCCTGTGATTCATACTGATTAACCTTGCAGCCGAGTGTAATTATATTAAAATTCATTCACTAACCATCCTTTTTTGGGTAAATAGTTGAAATTGCAAAAATTCATTAATTCGTTGTTGATTTAGACAAAAATTAATGATAAAATATAGACAAGATGAACAATGGAGGTGAGATCTTGTTTTCTGTACCGGTTTCTGTTAAAAATAAAAAAGAAATGATTGATATGTTTGAAACTCTTGCTCACTTTCCGGATACAGTAATGATGCTAAGAAACGGCGATAATACTGTTGATGCTCATTCGTTGATGGGATTTTTTGCAATTGACGAAAAAATTCCGATTGAACTTCTTCTTGAATCAGAACCTGATGATAATCTCAAACAGGCGATTTCTAAATTTGCTTTTGTTAATGCATAAAAATAATATATACATACTGTTAAGCCCTATGACCAAAGTCATAGGGCCTTTTTGTTTGTGCTTTTAGTTATGAATTTTTGTCAACAACATGGAACTTTTTAAGGTTTCCTGTCTTTTCGCTTCTTTTTTCAAGTTCGGCAAGAACATCTTCAAGCGGAATGCCGAGCTTTACCATCATTACAGTAAGATGATAGATAAGGTCTGCAATTTCATAAACAGTTTCGCTGTTATCATCATTTTTTGCCGCAATGATTGTTTCACTGCACTCCTCGCCTACTTTTTTAAGAATCTTGTCAATTCCTTTATCAAGAAGGTAGCAAGTGTATGAACCCTCTTTTGGATTATCTCGTCTGTTTTCTACTGTAGCATAAAGTGCTTCAAGAACTTCTCTGTCGTTCATATTAAAATTCTCCTCATTTTAATTTTTTAAAAAAGCAGGAATGATTTCCCGTGTGGCAGGCCGCACCTGTCTGTTCAACTGTGATGAGCAATGTATCGTCATCGCAGTCGGCATATATATCAATTACCTTTTGTAAATGACCTGATGTCGCACCCTTGTTCCAAAGCTCCTGACGGCTTCTTGACCAGAACCATGTGTAACCTGTTTCAAAAGTTTTTTGCATACTTTCACGGTTCATATATGCAAGCATAAGTACCTCACCCGTTGACTTTTCCTGAATAATTGCGGGAATAAGTTCGGATTTTACAAAATATTTATCAAGATCCATAATTACCTCAGATTTTATTTGTTACTTCAATCGCCTGTTTCAAATCGAGCGAACCTGTGTAGATAGCCTTACCGCAGATTGCACCGTAGACATCGAGTTCTGCAAGATTTATGATATCCTTGAGAACTGCAACACCGCCGCTTGCGATAATATTACAGCTGACTTCGTGAGCAAGGTTATCAAGCTGTTTAAGGTTAGGACCTGCAAGAGTACCGTCCTGATCAATGTCTGTGAACACAACAGTCTTTACTCCGACATCTTCCATACGCTTTGCAAGCTCAATGTAGTTGATTTCCGAATTGTCAATCCAACCTTCTGCACGAACCATGCCGTCCTTTGCATCAATGCCAACTACAATTCTCTCGCCGTATTCTTTTACGGCATCAATAACAAGCTGCTGGTTTTTAACTGCGGCTGAACCGAGAATAACACGGTTTATTCCTCTTGAAAGATAATATTCAACCGCTTTCATATCACGGATTCCTCCGCCGACCTCAACAGAAAGTCCCGAGGCTTTTGCAACATCCGCAATAAGATCGGCATTAACAAGCTTTGCATCTTTTGCACCGTCAAGGTCAACCATATGCATCCACTCTGCACCTGCGTCAGCAAAGCCCTGAGCGGCAATATACGGGGACTCTGCTACCTTCTGAACGGTTGCATAATCACCCTTGAAAAGACGGACACAATTGCCGTCTTTTATGTCAATAGCGGGTAAAATAATCATTATAACACTCCTTTAGTAGAAAGAAGTACATTTGAAGAATTTTGCTTTACTGCAAGACGGAGTGCGTGTGCGCAAGCCTTGTACAAAGCCTCTGTGATATGGTGAGAGTTGTCACCGTAAACAGATTTGAGGTGAAGTGTGATTTGTGCGTTAAATGCAAACGCACGCATAAATTCTACTGTCATTGAACAGTCGTAGCCGCCGCATCTTGCCTGCGGAAAATCAGCGTCGAATACAAGATAAGGTCTGCCGCTGATGTCAACCGACGCAAACGCAAGCGCTTCGTCCATAGGAACATAAAAACTGCCAAATCTCTCAATTGACTCTTTGGTTGAAAGAGCCTCTGCAAATGCTTTGCCGAGAACTATACCTGTGTCTTCAACGGTGTGGTGTTCGTCAACACAGAGGTCGCCTTTTACCGAAACCTCAAGTCCGAATCTGCCGTGAGTGGCAAACGAATTGAGCATATGGTCAAAAAAGCCTATGCCTGTATCAATTTTAATATCGCCGCCGTCAAGATTTAGTTTTAACTTTATGTCGGTCTCCTTCGTTTTACGCTCAACATATGCACTGCGCATATAATCACCTCGATAAATAAGTTTTAATGCAACTTATCAGTTCTTCATTTTCTTCTTCTGTGCCAACGGAAATTCTGATGTAATCGCCCATAAAACGGATTACAATTGAATTGTCCTTTAGATAGTTCCACAAGTCTTTGCCGAATGATGTTTTAACAAAAACAAAGTTTGCACAACTGTTGTAAACCTTAAAATCATCGGAAAGAGCGGACAACTCCAATAAGTCATTATACAGCTTTTCTCTGTTTCTGACAATTGTTTTTTGTCTGTTTTTGAGATAATCTTTATTTTTATATATTATACTGCCGACAACCTGAGAAAATGTGTTCACATTGTACGGAGATTTTACCGCTTTTACAGCTCTTGAAATTGTTTCATTTGCAACGGCAAAACCGAGTCTGAGTGCCGCTGAGCCTACTGCCTTTGATGCGGTTCTGAAAATAATGAGATTTGAATACTTTTCAACCTCATTTATAAGACTCTGATCCCAGAAATCCATATATGCTTCGTCAAGAATTACAAGTGCATTTACGCTTGTAACAAGCCTGCGTGCATCTTCGGCGGTCATACCCTGCCCTGTCGGATTGCATGGGTTTGAAAAGAGCAGAAGTTTGATATTGTCACGATTTACCTTTTCAATAAGTGCATCCGTATCAATTGAAAGGTCGTCGGATTTGATAAATGTGTCACATTCAACCTCACAGATTGATGAATAGAATTTGTACATTGAAAAATCGGGAGCAACGCAAAGCATCCTGTCCCCTTTTTCCATAAATGCGGCTTCAATCAAAAAGATAAGTTCATCTGAGCCGTTACCTGCGGTTACATATTTTGGATTGATTCCGTAATATTCCGAAAAAGCCGTAACAACCTTTTCCGCAAGCGGATCGGGATAGCGGTTGAAATCAATTGTATCAATTGCATTTTTGATTTCATCTTTGATGAAATCAGGATAATTTTCGGGACATTCGTTTGCATCAAGTCGAATTTTATATGTACCGCTGATTGGTTCATACGGTTCAAGTTCACGGATTTTTTTGTTTAATTCATAAGACATTACATAACTTCCATTCTTATTTCATATCAAAACGCACTTTAATTGAATTTGCGTGTGCTGTAAGTCCTTCTGTTTCTGCAAAGCGAACTACATCTTCGGCGTCTTTTCTCAAAGCGTCTTCCGTATAGTAAATAAAGCTTGATTTCTTTACAAAGCTGTCTACCGAAAGAGGTGAGAAAAATCTTGCCGTGCCGCTTGTCGGAAGAACATGGTTAGGACCGGCAAAATAGTCGCCCAGAGGTTCGGGACTGTAGTTGCCGAGAAATACAGAGCCGGCATTATCAAGCTTGCCTACATACTCCATTGGGTTTTCACAACAAACCTCAAGATGTTCGGGAGCAAGCTCGTTAGCAAATTCAATCGCCTGTGACATATCACTGCATACAATAACTGCACCGAAATTGTCAACCGATGAACGGATAATATCTTTTCTTGAAAGAGCAGTCATCTGCTTTTCAAGCTCTGTTTCAGTTTCTTTGGCAAGCTCTTCACAGTCGGTAAGCAGAATTGCAGATGCAAGCCTGTCATGCTCTGCCTGACTCATAAGGTCTGCGGCAAGGAATTTTGGATTTGCAGACTTATCGGCAATAATGAGTATTTCACTCGGACCGGCAATCATATCAATGTCAACTGTTCCGTAAAGTAGTTTTTTTGCTGTTGCAACAAAGATGTTGCCGGGTCCTACGATTTTGTCAACCTTTGGTACGGATTCTGTACCGTATGCAAGTGCGGCTACTGCCTGCGCACCGCCCATAAGAAAGATCCTGTCAACACCTGCTACCTTTGCGGCGGCGATGATATTCGGATTTGGTGTACCGTCCTTCTGCGGAGGTGTACACATAATAATTTCCTCAACACCTGCAATTTTAGCGGGAACTGCGTTCATAAGAACTGATGAGGGATATGCTGCAGTGCCGCCCGGAACATAGATACCTACTCTTTTAAGGCCTCTGATTCTCTGCCCCATCATTACGCCGTTATTCTTTGTTGTGAGCCAGCTTTGCTGAACCTGTCTTTTATGGAAGTCTGCAATATTTGCGGCTGCCTTTTTGATTGTTTCGAGATAATCCTTATCACATTTTTCAATAAGGCTGTCGATTTCATCGGAAGTAATTTCTACCTTTTCAGGTGCTTTTCCGTCAAATTTAACGGTATATTCCTTTACGGCTTTATCACCGTTTTCTGCAACATTTTCGATGATTTCCGAAACAATCGGAACTACATTTTTATCTGAATTCTGCGCTCTCTTTTTGAGCAAATCAATAAATTCATATTCGTTTTTTCCGTCTGCTACAACAGTTGTAATCATTTTGTGACAGCCTCCAGTTTCTTCTGTAATTCTTCAATTTCAGCCTTGCGCAGTTTTAGACTTGCCGTATTGGCAATAAGTCTTGCTGAAATATCACATACCCATTCAATTACTTCAAGCCCGTTAGCCTTGAGCGTTGAACCTGTTTCTACTATATCTACAATACCGTCTGCAAGACCTACAAGAGGAGCGAGTTCAACCGAGCCCTCAATTTTAATGATTCTTACATCCATATTTTTATCGTCAAAAAATGCCCTGGTTACATTGGGATACTTTGACGCAATTGTCTTTGTTTTGTAACCGCCGTAAAAATCGGAGTCCTTTTTTGTAGCAAGAGCAAAACGGCATTTGCCGAATCCTAAGTCGAGAAGTTCATAAAAAGATGAACCGTTTTCAAGAATTGTATCCTTGCCAACGACACCAAGGTCACACACACCGTGCTCAACATATGTAATTACATCTGCGGCTTTCGCAAGCACAACTTCAAAATCATTGTTGCCGATCGGAAGAATAAGCCTTCTTCCCTTGTTTTTTACTTCATCACAATTATATCCGATTTTTTCAAGAAGTTCAATTGTGGTCTTTTCAAGTCTGCCCTTTGTCAGAGCAATTCTTAATGGTTTCATATTTAATCCTTTCCGACAGCTTGATTATATACTTTCAACTTTTGCAATTCCTCTTGATTTTGCAAACTGTTCTGTTTCTTCAAGAGTTTCAAGTACGCTGAACTGTGCATTTATTCCCTTTTCGTTAAGCTCGTCAACATATCTGAGAGCCTTCATTTCATGTCCGTTTTCTGCAAAAACGAGAACATCGGGATTATCTGAATAATTTACATCATCATCGGAAAGATGTTTCATTGTAATTGCGTCTGTATCAATCGCAAAGCCTGCCGCACCCATAGGAGCGTCAAATTCGCTGAGAAGATCGTCATATCTTCCTCCCGAAATAACAGCGTCACCGATTCCGTTAATATACCCTGAAAATACGATTCCCGTATAGTAATCATTTCTCTGAACAAGTCCGAGGTCGATGATAAGCTTGTTGCCGAGCTCAAGCACGGAAAGTTCTTTATAGATTGTGTGGAGATAATCAAGAGCGTTTTCGGCGCCTGTACCTTTGCAGATGTCATATGCCTCATCAAACACTTCTTCACCGCCGAAAAGTGACGGGAGCGAACGGATTGCGGAAACAGTCTTGCAAGGCTTGAGTTTGTCAAGAAGATTGTTAAGCGCCGAGTAGTTTTTACTTTCGATTGATACCCTGATTTTTTCTTTGTAATCGTTATCAATATCGAGTTCTTTTGACAGAGCATTGAATACTTCGGCGTGTCCGAGTTCAATTCTGAAATCATCGGCAACGGCTGAAATGCTTTTTATTGCCGAAGTGAGAATTTCAAGGTCGGCTCTCTTTCCTTTTGCCCCGAGAAGTTCAACTCCCATCTGAAGAAATTCGTTTCTTCTTCCTGCAAGTGACGGATTATTGCGATATACTGCCTGCTTGTAGTAAAGTCGAACAGGAAGTGTATTGTTTTTAAGTCTTGTAGAAACCATTCTTGCAATCGGCAGAGTGGAATCAGGACGGGCAACAAGAAGCCTGCCTTTGTTATCGGTTGTCTTGAACATTGATTCCTGCGAGATTCCGCTTGACGGAATTGAGAACACATCATAGAATTCAAGAGCAGGAGTTATTACCCGTTTAAATCCGCCTTTGACAAATACCTTTTCAATGCTTGTGCAGATATAATCCATAGCGGAACATTCGGCAAACAAAAAGTCCTTTGTTCCCTCGGGAGTCATTTTTAAATTCTTTTTCATAATTACCTCTCAACGCTTTAGTGTGTTAATACGGTAATATACTAACACACTAAACTTGATTTGTCAACACTATTCAGATGAAACGAAAATTTTACGATTATTCATTTGTATTATCTGAGGATTCGTCTTCATCATTTGTTTTGTTACGGTTGATGAATTTCATAAATTTTTCTCTATGCTGCATTTCTTTTTCTTCACGAAGTTTTTTCTGCTCTGCGGCAATTTTGGTATAGTTAAGCACTTCAAAATCAAGAGCTTCCTGAGCAATTCTACCCTTTGAGTCAATTTTGTTTTTAACTCTCTTGCCGACAAGAGCATAGATTACGGCATAGATTGGAGTTCCGAGAATAAGACCGAGCACACCGAACATTCCTCCGCCGACAATTACGCTGAACAATACCCAGAAGCTTGAAAGACCAACCTGACTGCCGATAATCTTCGGCTTGAAAAGATTGCCGTCAAGCTGCTGAATTATAACTATAATGATTATGAAAATAATCATGTAAATCGGATCAATAAGCAAGAGGATAAAAGCACTCGGAATTGCACCGATGAACGGTCCAAAGAACGGAATAATATTCGTTACACCGATAAGAACCGCAATAAGCGGTGCATACGGTAATTGACAAATTGACATTGTAATGAATGTGAGAACACCGAGAAAAGCCGCATCAATGATATCGCCAACGAGAAAACGACCGCATTTTGTATCTGTAATATCGACAATTTCATAAATCTTAGGAAGATACTTTATCGGAATAAAAGCAACAGCAAGCTTTTTTATCTGACGGCAAAGTGTTTCCTTTGCGGCAAGGAAGTAAACTGAAATAACGATTCCGAGCAGGAAGTTATACACACCGTTACACGTAGACATAATTGCGCTGAATACGGCATTTGTAGAGTTGCCGAGAAAACTGGTGATATTGCCTGCTGAAATAAAGTTTGTAATATACTTAAAGAAGTTGTTTATTACTTCACTTGCGTCAATTTCCATACTGAATGTATGGTTAATCCAATGCACCACTGTTTTTGTCATGTCAGAAAGTACGCCTGCATACTGCGGCAGGCTGTTAATAAGACTGAACAGGCTGGCTGCAATCTGCGGAACTACAATTGAGATTATAACAACAAAAATTGCTACTACAATTGCATAGGTTATAATAAGCGCAAGGGGTTTTCTGAAGTTAGCAAGGAATTTTCGCTTTCGCCCCATTCTGCCGAAAACTTTGGAGTAGAAAAATTTGTACGGATAGTTAAGGATGTAAGCAAAAAGGAATCCGATTGCAAACGGAGTGATTATGCCTGTTATCCAACCGATTGCCGACCACACAACATCCATATTATCTTTTACAAGTAAAAGAAATACTGTAAATGAAATGCAAATCAGCAAAGTTTTTAGCGAAAGCAGTTTTTTCATTTAGACAACTCCTTAAAATAATGACATCTGTGAGCTTTCAGGCAAATCCTTGAGAACTCCGACATCTTTCAGTGTTTCAATAACAGCCTTAGTAACCTTTGTTTTTATCTGCATATCTTCAATTGAAAGATATTCTGTGTGCTTGCCCGTTTCTGCGAGTGAATCTGCGGCAGCACCGCCTACACCGGGTAGGGATGAAAACGGAAGTCTGATTTTTCCGTCCTCTACCTTGAACATTTTAGCCTCGGATTTGTAGATATCAACAGGAAGAAATTCAATTTTTCTTGCCATCATTTCGTTGACAATCTGCAAGGTCTGGAACTCTGCTTCATCCTTGGCTGTGGCTTCGTGAACACTCTGTTTTTGTTTTATGTTGTTCATCTTGTCACGGACAGCCTGATGTCCCTGCATGGCAATTGCACCGTCAAGGTTTTCACTTCGTACGGTAAAGTATGCCGCATAATATTCAACGGCCTTGTGAACCTTGTACCAACCGAGTCTGAGCGTTGCAATCATATAGGCTGCGGCATGGGCTTTCGGGAACATATACTTAATTTTCATACACGAATCAATATACCATTCGGGAACATTGTGTTCACGCATAGCCTTGAAGTGTTCTTCCGTAAGAAGTTTTGTTGCGTTACCTTTACGGACAATTTCCATTATTTTGAATGCCATGCCCGGTTCAAGACCTTTGTGCATAAGATAAGTCATAATCGAGTCACGAGTACCGATTACTTCCGAAATTGTACAGGTTCCGTTATGAATAAGTTCCTGAGCGTTTCCGAGCCATACATCGGTACCGTGCGAAAGACCTGCAATCTGCAAAAGGTCGGTAAAGGTTTTGGGCTGTGCCTCAACAAGCATTCCTCTTACGAAAGCCGTACCGCATTCAGGAAGGCTGAATGTACCGGTTTTTGAGTCGATATCCTCCTCAGTAACTCCGAGTGCTTTCGGAGAAGTAAACAGCGACATAACCTCGGGATCGCTCATTGAAACTTTCATTACGGGGATACCTGTGTAGAGTTCAAGATAATGATAGATTGTCGGAACATCGTGTCCGAGCTCATCAAGTTTTGTGATTGTATCATGAATTGAATGGAAGTCGAAGTGGGTTGTAATGTTATCTGAGTTCACATCATTTGCAGGATGCTGAACAGGGCAGAAATCGTAAACATCGTTTGTTCTCGGTACAACAACCATACCGCCAGGGTGCTGACCTGTGGTTCTCTTAACACCCGTACAACCGATTGCAAGACGCTTTTCCTCAGCCTTGTGCATTACAAGACCTCGCTCCTGTGCAAACTTCTTAACGAAGCCGAGTGCTGTTTTTTCGGCTACGGTAGAAATTGTTCCCGCTTTGAACACATTATTCTTACCGAAAAGCTCTTCCGTGTAACGGTGAGATTTTGACTGATACTCACCGCTGAAGTTAAGGTCGATATCAGGCACTTTGTCGCCTTTAAAGCCAAGAAATGTTTCAAACGGAATTTCGTGACCGTCCTGATCCATAAGAGTACCGCATTCCGGACAGTTTTTTGGCGGCATATCAAAGCCTGAGCCGTAACTGCCGTCTGTGATGAACTCGCTGTGTTTGCAGTTTGGACATACATAGTGCGGACAAAGCGGATTAACCTCCGAAATACCGGACATAGTAGCTACGAAAGAAGAACCTACCGATCCTCGTGAACCGACAAGATATCCGTGTGCCTCACTGTCTGCAACAAGCTTTTGAGCAGTCATATAAAGCACCGAGAATCCGTAGGTTGTGATTGAATTAAGTTCCTTGTCAAGTCTTGCCTTTACGATTTCAGGCAATGGATCACCGTATTTGTCTTTTGCTCTTTTCCATGTAATATCAATAAGCTGTTCCTGTGCGCCCTCAATGTTAGGCGGGAATGTACCCTTTGGAATAGGTCTGATATATTCGCACATATCGGCGATTTTATTGGGATTTTCTACTACATACTCATAGGCTTTATCCTTGCCGAGCCATTCAAATTCCTTGAGCATTTCAGCGGTTGTTCTGAAATAAAGCGGAGCTTGCTGTTCGGCATCTTTAAAGCCCTGACCTGCCATAAGAATTTTTCTGAATTCGGAATCTGTCGGATCCATAAAGTGGACATCGCAGGTTGCGCATACAGGCTTGCCGAGTTCTTTTGCAAGCTTAATTATTGTACGGTCAATTTCATGAAGTTCGTCAACAGAATTAAATCTGCCGTCACGAATCATAAAGCTGTTATTGCCAGCAGGCTGAATTTCAAGATAATCATAGAATGATGCAATCTGTTTGAGTTCGCCCCACGGCTTGCCCTCGAGAATTGCCATATAAAGCTGACCTGCACAACAAGCTGAGCCGATTATGAGTCCCTCTCTGTACTTCACAAGCTCGCTTTTCGGAATTCTCGGTTTTTTGTAGAAATAATTAAGATGACTGTAAGAAATAAGTCTGTAAAGATTTTTAAGACCTGTTTTATTCTTTACAAGAATAATCTGATGATAGGTCGGAAGCTTTTTAAAATCTCCGCCTGCTATCTTTGTATTAATGTCGTTTGATTTTGTTATACCGTAATCATCTGTAAGTCGCTGACAGAGATTTATAAAAATTCTCGCAAGCATTTCGGCATCATCGGTTGCTCTGTGATGATTGAAGTCGCCGAGCCTTAAAAATTTTGCAACCGTATCAAGCTTGCAGTTCTTGATATCTGTAAGAATCGCTCTTGAAATTGCAACCGTGTCGATTGAAGTGTAGTTATATTCCCTGCCCATATCTTCACAGGCTTTTGCTATGAAGGATGTATCAAAGGGAGCATTGTGAGCAACAAGCACATTGTCACCGGCAAATTCAAGAAATGCACCGACCGCCTCGCTCTGTGACGGAGCGTCTTTTACCATATCATCGGTAATGCCTGTAAGCTGAGTGATTTTCTGCGGAATCGGCATTTCGGGATTTGCAAAGGTTGAAAAAGTATCGGTGATGACACCGTTTTCAACCTTGACTGCGCCGATTTCGGTAATCTTGTCACGGGCGGCTGAAAGACCTGTTGTTTCTATATCAAAGCAGATGAATGTGCCGTCAAAACCTGTGTCGGCATCACCTTTTACAGACTCTACAAGGTCATCCATAAAGTATGCCTCAACACCGTAGATGATTTTAATTTTCTCTTCGTCTTTGTTTATTTTATCTGCGGCTTTCATTGCATCGGGAAAAGCCTGTGCGACACCGTGGTCAGTAATTGCAACAGCTTTGTGTCCCCACTGATAAGCACGGTTTACAAGGTCACTTGCCGATGTTACGGCATCCATCTGCGACATATTTGTATGCATATGGAGTTCAACACGCTTTTTCTCGGCATTATCAACTACTTTTACTTTTTCAGCCGTACCGATTGAACGGGCATTTACAACAAGTTCGCCTGCATATTTATCGTACTCAACATCTCCCTGAACAACGATTGTATCGCCTTTTTTAATATTATCAATTACGGCTGATTCCTTGATTGAATTGAATACTTTAGCTGTTGTTGAACCCGTATAATCGGTTATGTCGATAGTGAAAATATTTTTGTCACCGCTTTTGGTGACTTTCTTTTCAATATCAAACACATCGCCCCATACCACAATTCTTCCCGAATCACCTGAAATTGAAGAAATGGGAATCATTTTTCCCCTGATTGAACGACCGTATAACGGACGGATTGAGGACTGAATAATCTGCGGTGTTGCAAACTTACCCTCACGAACTTCAATTTCCACAGTAGTGTTTTCAGCGTGTTTTTCTTCTCTCTTTTCTGCTGTTTCAACCTCTTCCTGATAGAATTCAGCGGCTTTCTGAAGATTTTCTCGGTTGATTTTCTCCTGAGCATCCTGAATAGCGGCTTTGTATTCTTCGCTGTTTTCTTCAACCTCAAAGGTTCCGGTATAATTAACGGAAATGTAAAGATTAAATTCTTCCGAAACGAGTTTTATAAGTGCTTTGTCAAAGCCTTTACTGTCAAGGAGAGTTTTTCCGCCGTTAAGAAGATTTATCGTAAGCGTATTGTTTTCAAACCTAACCTCAGCATTGTTGAGAGTTCCGTTAATACTCGGAATATCTCGCCTTACGGCTGCGTATAGCTGAGGAAAATAATCAGCGGAAAACAACTCTGTCGGAAAATGCGGTTTTATTACAGTATGATACGCAAGTGTCTTGGTAATCAGCTTTTCCGTGTTAAAAAGCGTATTACGCTCAACGAGCCCGTTGAATTTTACTGCTAAAGTAATCAAACGGGCTTGTTTGTTAATATTAAGTTGTGTCAGTTCTCCCTGTGAAATCTGTTGCGGCAGTTTAATGCCGAATTGGGAGTCAAAGACTTCTCCTAATGTTTTCATATATGTCCTTCTGTTATATTACAGCAAATGTATTTAGACTGCTGATAGAGTTATAATTTTTCTACTTCTTCCAAAAGTGCGTCAACGAGTTTATCTTCCGGAACTTTACGAAGAATTTCGCCTTTTTTGAATACAAGCCCGCAACCGTCACCGCCTGCGATGCCGATATCAGCTTCTCTTGCCTCTCCGGGACCGTTTACAACGCAACCCATTACCGCTACTTTGATATTCTTTTTACAGTTCCTGAGTTTATCTTCAACCTCGTTTGCAATCTTCACAAGGTCAATTCTTGTTCTTCCGCAAGTTGGACACGAAACAAATTGAACTCCGTCTTTCTCAATGTCAAGAGCCTTGAGGATATCATGAGCGGCATAAACTTCCTTTACAGGATCGGCTGTGAGTGAAACTCTGATTGTATCGCCGATACCATGGAGGAGTAATGCACCGATTCCGGCAGAAGATTTGATAATACCCATTCTTTCTGTTCCCGCCTCTGTAACACCGAGGTGAAGCGGATAATCACACCTTTCTGCTGCAAGCTCATAGGCTTTAATCATAGTAGAAACGGTTGAACTTTTCATTGAAAGAACAATATCGTTGAAATCAAATTTTTCAAGAAGTGATGCATGGTACAAGGCGCTGTCGCAAAGTGCCTCGGGTGTGGGATGACCGTATTTTGCAAGAATTTCCTTTTCAAGCGAACCTGAGTTAACGCCGATTCTTATCGGAATGCCACGCTGTCGGCAAGCGTCTGCCACCGCCTTTACCCTATCATCTGATCCGATGTTACCCGGATTGATACGGATTTTGTCGATGCCTGCCGCACACGCCTCAAGCGCAAGCTTATAGTCAAAATGGATATCGGCTACAATCGGGACGCTTACAGCCTCTTTGAGGGCAGGAATAAGCTTTACTGCATCTTTATTAGGAATAGCAGCACGAATAATTTCGCAACCGGCCTCTTCAAGCTCTTTTGCCTGTCTTACAGAACCCTCAATATCGGTTGAGGGAATGTTGAGCATTGACTGAACGCTTACTTTAGCACCGCCGCCGATTTTTACATTGCCGGCAGTTACCTGAATTTTACTTCCCATAAAATTTCCTCCGTTTGTCTACATTCCGGGAAATGTTCCCGTTACAAGCTGGAACACATCTTTCACCGAAATAATAAGCATAAATGCAAGCAACAGAACAAGACCGACTGTATTCACAATCTGTTCTGCCTTTCTCGGAATCGGCTTTTTGAATATCCATTCAATCAGCAGGAATAAGAATCTTCCGCCGTCAAGCGCCGGGAACGGCAGCATATTTACAATTCCGAGGTTTACCGTAATGAGTATCATTACAAAAAGAATGTTATTGACTGCATCTCCGAAGCCTGTTTGAAGTCCCATTGATGCAACCTGAGTGACAGCTGTAGCAATACCAACAGGACCTGACATATCGTTGAATGTAAATCTGCCCTGAACAAGCCACACCAGAGATGTCCACACGGTCTTTGCCATTGAACAGGTCTGTGTGAATGTTTCACCGAGAACAGTACCGACATTTTTCTCAATCGGTTCAACGGCAAAGTCAAACGCAACAGTAGGTTTGTTTTCCTTTTCGGCATCTTCATCAGCGTAATAGGTGAAAAACTGTACATTTTCAAGTGTTATTTCTTTGCCGTCACGAACAACTTTTACATCACCCATGAATCTCGGTCTTGATGTAGTTGTGTCTATTTCGGGTGTTTTATACTTTGACGTATCATATGATTTGTCAAGCGCATAAATTGACTTACAAGTTTCGTCAAGAAGTTTTTTAGCCTCGTCTTTGCTTGCAGCCTTATTTATTTTTGAACAACCCTCCGAAAGAGCATTGTAGTATTTTTGAAGTTCATCCTTTGAAAGAGACTCGTCTTTTGCATACTTATTATATACACCGCAAGCGGCAGATGCTGCCCTTTCTTTGTATACTTCAAGTGTATTGCCTTCTACTGTTTCATATGGAAGAGTTGAGATTGCAAACTGCAAATCTCGTGAATTCCAAATTGAATAACCGTTCACTTCTACAATCTTATCTCCTGTTTGTAAACCTGTGTTTGCAGTAAATGCATTGGGTTGAAACTGAGATATTGTTGTTGAACTGTAGCTGTCTGCCTGAACGGTAAAGGCAAACATCATAACAAAGCCGAGAAGAATATTCATAACCGCACCTGCGATTATGATAATCATTCTCTTCCAAACTTTTGCGTTATTAAAAGCACCTTTTTCTTCACTGTCTTCATCTTCTCCTTCCATGGCACAGTAACCGCCTATAGGAAAAAGACGAAGCGAGTATCTTGTTTCGCCTTTAACAAAACTGATTATTTTCGGTCCCATTCCGAGTGCAAATTCATTTACCTTTACACCCGAAAGCTTTGCGGTAATAAAATGACCGAATTCGTGAGAAAAAATTATAAGCTCAAAAAGTAATATTCCTATTACAATGAGAGCCGCAACTGTTAAAATTTGCATTAAAATAAATCAACTCCAAAATATTCATTGCCGCCGCAAAGACAGCAGTGGAAAATATTACCGCAAATTATAGCTTAGAGAGTACATACTCTCTTGCAAGTTTGTCTGCCTTTAACACATCATCAACGCATAAAGGCTCAAAATTGTCTATGTTATCAATTGCACCCATAACAAGATCACCGATTTCAAGAAAAGTGATTTTACCTTCTCTGAAAAGTCGGTTAGCCTCCTCATTAGCACCGTTGGCAATTGCTGTTGCAACGCCTCCGAGTGAAAGAGCTTTTTTACAGGCTCTCAGACATTTGAAAGTATCATAGTCAGGTTCAAAGAAAGTCATTTTGCCGATTTGAGCAAGACTTAATTCACCGACAGATGACTCATATCTTTCCGGATATGTAATTGCGTACTGTATCGGAATCCTCATATCGGGAAGTCCGAGCTGTGCAATTACGGAATTATCTACATATTCTATGAGAGAATGTATGATACTTTCACGATGAACAACAACATCAATGTTTTCGGGCTGAACATCAAAAAGCCATCTCGCCTCAATGATTTCAAGACCTTTGTTCATCATTGTAGCAGAGTCGATGGTTATTTTTGCACCCATGCTCCAATTTGGATGATTGAGAGCCTCATTAACTGTTACATTCTTTAAGTCTTCGACTGTTTTGCCAAAGAACGGGCCGCCGGATGCTGTAAGAATGAGCTTTTTAAGCATTTTCTTTTCTGGCATTCCCTGCAAGCATTGGAAGATAGCAGAATGTTCACTGTCAACGGGAAGAAGCTTTACACCGTTCTTCTTTACCGCATCACATACAAGCTTACCGCCTGTTACAAGCGTTTCCTTGTTTGCAAAAGCAATATCTTTTTTAGCGTTTGCCGCCGCAAGTGTAGGCTTTAAGCCGACCATTCCGACAACCGAATTTACAACAAGGTCGGCATTCTTAAGCGTTGCCGCCTCAATAAGTCCGTCCATACCGCTTAAAACACGGGTGTTTGTATCTTTTATATTATCTTTGAATTCTTTGGCTTTTTCTTCGTTAAAAACCACTGCAAGTTCAGGCTTGTATTTTCTTACCTGTTCTTCAAGAAGTTTTATATTTGTTGACGCCGTGAGTGCGGAAACTTTTAAATTAAGTTTATCTGCAACATCAAGCGTCTGAGTTCCGATTGAACCCGTCGATCCGAGAATTGAAAGTGAATTTACCATTTTAGTTTACCCCACTGTTATGAAAGGTATGAATTGATTGATTGCCACAAGAACAGGGGCAGTAAATATTATGCTGTCAAACCTGTCAAGCATTCCGCCGTGACCGGGGAAAATTGAACCGTAGTCCTTGATTCCATAATTTCTTTTGATAAGTGAAAAGCTTAAATCACCGAGAATTGAAACAGGAGCGTCAATTACACCGAGAAGAATCAATGCCCAGAAATTAATGTTAGCATCAGGCATAACACAAAAATGAAATATAAGGCCTATAATTACTGCTGTGAGGTCACAGAAAAGTATTCCGCCGATTGCGCCCTCAACAGTCTTTTTAGGGCTGATTTTCGGGCAAAGTTTGTGCTTGCCGAACGATGCTCCGATAAAAAAGCCGCCTGCGTCTGCCATCCACGGCAATGCGAAAATACATATATAGCAGAAAGTAATTGATACAGATGATGCACAGGCAATCGTTACGGCACTCATTCCGAAAGAAATTAAAAATGTTCCGAACACTGAATATGCAACATCGGCATAGTTTGTCTTTTCGTGTTTAAAAATCATTACGGCAAAGACTGTCAGTATAAAAGCAAAAATCAAAACATACAGATACTTTGTCGTAACTAAAACCGAAAGCAGGAAAGCAAACAGCATACAAGGTATTGAAAGGTGAAATTTATAAAGCATCTTTCTTGCATGAAGATACTCGCCTATCATAAATGCCGAGAATGCTCCTATGATTATGCCTACAAATGGGCGCCAAAGTTCCGAAACAAACAGAACGATCAGCAGTATTGGTATTCCTATTACGGCTGTCAGCAGCCGTGGCTTGAGGGATTTCATTTTATATCAACTCTCATCAGACTCCACCGTATCTTCTGTTTCTGGAGGAGTATATTTTTAACGCTTCGTCAAGGTCTGATTTCTGAAAATCAGGCCAAAGCTTGTTCATTATAACAAATTCCGTGTAGGCTGACTGCCACAAAAGGAAATTTGAAATTCTGTATTCACCGCTCGGTCTGATAATAAGGTCGGGATCGGGCTGACCTGCGGTATAAAGATAATTTGAAAAAAGATTTTCTGTTATGTCATCGGAAGAAATTTTTCCGTTTCTGACATCTTCGGAAATGTTTCTGACGGCTCTGACAATTTCATCACGACTGCCGTAATTCATAGCTATATTGAGAACCATACCGTCACGGTCTTTTGAACTCTCCTCGTTTTCAATCATAAGCTCACGAAGTTCATCATTAAAACCCGACTTGTCACCGATGAATTTTACCACAATACTGTCATCCTTAAAATCTTCAAGTGCTTCATTAAGATATGATTTAAAGAGCGACATAAGCGCGTCAACTTCCTCCTGCGGTCTTTTCCAGTTTTCAGTTGAAAAAGCATATACGGTAAGGTACTTTATTCCGATATCTGAACAGTATCTTGTTATGGTTCTGAAAGTTTTAGCACCCTGACGGTGACCTGCTTTTCTTGGAAGTCCTCTTTTCTTAGCCCAACGGCCGTTGCCGTCCATAATAATTCCGATATGTGAAGGCAGATTGAGGTCTGTAACCCCAATCTGCTCATCTTTTTTCTTTGAGAAAAAAGCCATATTACATCTCCAAAATTTCTTTCTGCTTTACTGCAGAAACGCTCTCAACTTCTTTGATATACTTATCTGTAAGATCCTGAGCTTTCTTTTCGCCCTGCTTGAGATCGTCCTCTGTAAGCTCGCCGTCCTTCTTCATAGCTTTAAGCTTGTCGATAAGTTCACGGCGGACATTACGAATCTGAATCTTTGTTTCCTCAGCAATCTTCTGAACATCTTTTACGATTTCTTTTCTTCTGTCCTCTGTGAGAGGCGGGAAAATAAGACGAATAATCTTACCGTCATTCTGTGGGTTAATGCCGATATCGGAAGTCTGGATAGCCTTTTCAATCTGTCTTAATACAGACGCATCCCATGGCTGAATGGTAAGAGTTCTTGCCTCTGTAACAGATACTGCGGCAAGCTGGTTTACGGGTGTGGGCGCACCGTAATAGTCAACCTTTACCTTATCAAGAACTGCGGGATTTGCTCTGCCTGCTCTGATTTCTGAAAATTCCTTGCGCATATGCTCAAGGCGTCTGTCCATACTTTCGCCGGCTTTTTTTAACTGTGTCTGCATATTTATGCCTCCTGTGTAATAATTATTGTTAAAAAGTCAGTAAAAAATTCAAATTAATTGTTGGCTGTTACGATTGTACCGATGTTTTCACCGCAAACAGCTTTGTAGATATTTTCGGGATCTTCGATACTGAATACAAGAATCGGAAGATTATTGTCCTTGCAAAGCGATGCCGCTGTGCTGTCCATAACAGCGAGATCCTTGTTGAGAACATCATGGAAAGAAATTGTATCGTACTTCTTTGCATCCGGGTTTTTCTTGGGATCGCTGTCATATACACCGTCAACCATAGTAGCCTTCATTACGATATCAGCCTCAATTTCTGCCGCACGAAGAGCTGCTGCTGTGTCTGTGCTGAAGAACGGGTTGCCTGTTCCGCAACCGAATACTACTACTCTGCCCTTCTGAAGGTGAAGAACTGCTTTATTTCTGATGTACGGCTCTGCAATCTGATGCATAGCGATAGCTGTCTGTACACGAACATTAACTCCAAGCTGTTCGAGTGCATCACAAACACCGAGTGCATTGATTGTTGTTGCAAGCATACCCATATGGTCGGCTCTTGTTCTGTCCATTTCGCCTGAGCTTCTGCCACGCCAGAAATTGCCGCCGCCTACTACGATGCCGACTTCTACGCCTGCGTCAACACATTCTTTAATAGGCTTGCAGATTTTGAGAACAGTTTCAAAATCAATTCCGTGTTTCATTTCGCCTGCAAGTGATTCGCCTGAAAGTTTTAATAATACTCTTTTATATTTCGGTTTCATACATAACACCCCATGGTAATTTATAATTACTAATATAATACAATATCTTGTAGGGTTTGTAAAGGTTTAGTGGCAGTTTTTTGAATAAATAACCGAAAACTGAATGGTTATGTCATATGAAATGCTAAAAAATTATTAAAAATAACCGTAAATGCATTGTATGTGCTAACTCTTCACCGTAAATCCGTTGACAACAAATCTTGCCATACGATACAATTATATATATGAGAAACAACACCTTTTATTAAGAAAACAGGTCAAAAAAATAACGCTGAACCTAAAATAAAGTTCAGCGTTTATGGCGGAGAGAAGGGGATTCGAACCCCTGATACGGTGTTCACCGTATACATGATTTCCAATCATGCTCCTTCGGCCAGCTCGGACATCTCTCCAAACGACCTGTTTATTATATCAAATGAAATCGGAAAAATCAAGTGAGATTTTGAAATATTTTAATTTTATGTGGCAAACCATGAAAAAACTATTTTCTATTATTTTAATTTTGACAGCTTTATTGCAAACATCTTTAACAAGTGCATTTGCAGCCGCAAGCGTAAGTTTTGAAATGCAGAATGCAGATATGAAGCCGAACAGACTGTTCAGCGTTGCACTTTCCGCAAATTCCGGCAATCGACTTTCTGCCGCAACATTTGAATTTACATATGACCCCGATTATATCGAATTCAGAAAGGTTAAGGCAGTGAATAACGGCTCAAAAATTCAGGTCAACAAGAAAAGCGGCAAGGTTAAAGTCGTTTTTCTTAATTCTGAAGGACAAAATATTTTGGGCGGAAGCGATGTCTTAACGCTTGATTTCAAAACAATAAAAGAAGGTACTGCGTATATTGACTACACGGTGAATCAATGTGTTGATTCCGATGTGAACTTTATGGATGTCGGAAGTTGCACTGCATCGTGTATCAGAATATATAAAAATGCGTCGGGAACGGTTAGCGGCGGAAGTTCCTCTTCAAGCAATGAAAACAGCACGCAGGCTACAGGAAAGGGAGGTAAAAGTAAACACCCGACCGAGCCTACAACTGTTAATTCCTCTGATGACGAATATATTGATTACAATCCCATTAAAGACAGGCAAATAAAATTTTTCCTTGCCGGCATGGGCATAACTGCGGGATGCTTGGCTATATTGGCTGTTGCATATGCAATCGGTAAAAAATCAGCTCAGAAGAAAGATGAAAAAGAGAAAAATCACAATGATAAAACTATCGAAAACAAGACTTCCGATGATTGATTCGGAAGTCTTTTACTTTGCTTTTCTTCCCTGCGTTATATCACGCTTTGCAAATTCACGGTTGATTGAGTTTAAAACACGCTTTTTGTCGGCACTCCACATGGGTGCAACGAGCATTTTTTTATCCCCGTCACCTGTTAAACGGTGAATTACAACATTTTCAGGCAACACTTCAACGCAATCGCAAAGAATATCAATATAATTCTCCATTGAAAGCACATCAAATTTTCCGCTTTCATAGTCATCACACAAGTCTGTATTTTTTAAAACATGCAACAACTGCAGTTTGATTCCGTCGGTTTTACTGCCTGCATATTTTACAGATTCAAGCATCATTTCTTTAGATTCGTTCGGAAGTCCCAAAATAATGTGTGTAATTACATTGATTCCGATTTTATGAAGATTTTCTGCAGCTGAGTCATAAACGGAGAGCGGATACATTCTTCTTATATAATCTGCCGATTTTTCATGAATGGTCTGCAATCCGAGTTCTACCCAGACAGGTTTTATCTTGTTCAGTTTTTCAAGAAGACCTAACACATTATTTCCCAGGCAATCGGGACGGGTTGCGATTGAAAGGGCAACAATGTCGGGTTCTGAAATTGCATCTGTAAATATTTTTTCAAGATATTCAACAGGCGCATAGGTATTTGTGAACGGCTGAAAGTATGCAATAAACTTTTTACAGTCGGATTTCTTTTTTATTCGCAGTTTAGCCTGTTCGATTTGCCCGTGAACAGGAAGAAGTGCATCGGAGGCAAATTCTCCGGAGCCTCCCCTGCTGCAAAAAATACAGCCCCTTGTTCCGAGGGTTCCGTCACGATTCGGACAGGTCATATTACCGTTCAGCGAAATTTTGTACACCTTTTCACCGAATGTATTTTTGAGATACTTATTAATGGAGTAGTAATTCATAATAAAACACCTGATAAATTAAAAAGGTCGGCAGAAAAGCCGACCTTTGTGTCTTTCGACATATTAGAGAGGAAATCTATGAAAAGTTCTTGTAAGCATTATCTATGTGAAGTTAAAGTGTTTTTTTGTTTATCTTTAACTTACAAGCATATAATAACTGTCTTATGTGACAGAAAATTGAACGCTTGTGTAAAGTAATGTGAAAGTTTAAAAAGATTATGAGAACTTTCTGATATAATCAAGAAACTTTGCATAGAGCTTGTCCTCAAGCTCTTCAAGAGTATCATCTATACCGCCGTTAAAAAACATTTTATTGTGCTTTGAAAGTGAAAGGTATGCACCAATCATACTCTTTCTGACTTCATCCTGCAAATCCTCTCCGAGTTCATTGCCGCAGGAAAGTCCGAGAAAGATATTGCCGTCAACAAGCTGTGACGCAACAGCTGCATTTTTCAATTCAAAAGAATTGAATTTGCCAAGTCCGGTTGCAAATTCACGGAGCGAGAACTCCTCTTCACCTTTCTTGTATTCTTTTTGTTTTTCTGTAATTTCATTTTCACAGACTTCAAGCGAAAAGTTCCCGCCGGTAATATATTCGTGCATATAATCCGGATTTGTAGCAAGGACATTGTAAAGTCGCATTGAGTTCACGGCTGTTTCAAGACAGGAAAATGATGCAAACTGCATATTGCTGTCATTCAGCTTGATGAAACTGTACATATTTTGAAAAACAGATTTGTTGACTACAAGCAAAACAAGTCTTTCACTCTCACGCACATCTGACAAAAGAGGGCTTGTCAGGTATGACATGGTAAACTTATACGACTTATTTACATAGTCACTCAATAAATCCAAAAATCCGTTTAAAAAATCATTTTCTCGTATTGTAAATTCAAACATATATTCACCTATCTAAACAATTCCATATCTGCGTTGTAGAGGTCATTTCTTGTGATGTCGATATCACAGGAAACAAAAAAACGGTTTTCAAAAGCCGATACAAGCAGATTCGGATTCACATTATCGGAGCTGCCTGCCGACAAAACAACATCAAGTTCTGCAAAGTCGAACTTCTCGGTTACTTCAAAGCTCTTTATGCCTTGCTTTATGTCAACGGTTTTTATGCCTTTTTTAGATTTCTTTTCAACTTCAATACTTTCGCTTGTCAGCAGTTCATTGAGTTGTTCGCATACTGTACGGGAGTTTTCACCGTCACAGGAAATCTTGATTGTAAATGATGCAAAAGCAATCTTTCCGGCTTTCATAACGGGTTCCGTCACATCAAACACACGAAGTCCTCTGGGCAGACAATCGTTAAGCCTTGAGATGATTTCTTCAAACGGAAAGCTTTCATCCTCAAGCTTGACATCCATACATTCGTTTACACCCCTGAAACCAAGCGAAAGCGGCAACGGAAATGTTGCAAACGGATGCGGGTTAAATCCTTCTGTATGCCAGATAGGGATTTTGCTTTTGTGCAATGCACGAAGCATACATCGATTGAGGTCAAGGTGCGAAATATAGCGACATTCAAAATCTTTTTTAAACCATATTCTTACGCTTTTCAAAACACACACCCTTTCCGTATTTAGCCGCACCGCAGTTGTTGCATTTCAGTCTGCAATGCGGTGTTGTTGTATCTGCGTACGCTTTTTTACATTCTCTGATAAGGAAATCCTTAGTTACACCGTAGTCAATATGATCCCACGGAAGAATTTCATCAAAACTTCTGTGTCTGTTTGCATAAAATGACGGATCAACACCGCATTCATCAAAGAGTTCAAGCCACTTTTCAAGGCTGAAACAATCATTCCAACCGTCAAAATGAAAACCTCTTTCACATGCAAGCTCCATAACCTTACAAAGTTTTCTGTCACCCCTTGCAAATACTGCTTCAAGATAGCTTGTATCGGCATCGTGATAGTTAAACTGAATTTTTCTTGTTGTAATACTGTCCTTGATGTGCTGTTGCTTTTCATGAAGAACAGGGATTGTATCCTGCGGTTCCCATTGAAACGGTGTGAACGGTTTCGGCACAAAAGAGGATGCAGACACGGTTACACGCACCGACTTGCCCTTTGGCTTGTCGGGACATTTGTAATATGCATCAACTACAGACTGACCAAGGCCGGCAATTGCGGCGACATCGTCCATTGTTTCGGTAGGCAGACCAATCATAAAATAGAGTTTTACCGTAGTCCAGCCGCCTGCAAATGCAGTTGTGCAAGTCTGCAAAAGTTCATCTTCACGAACATTTTTATTGATAACATCACGCATACGCTGACTGCCTGCCTCCGGAGCAAAGGTGAGTCCGCTCTTGCGTACGGTTTTAATCTTATTCATAATGTCATCTGTAAAGCCGTCAACACGCAGTGACGGAAGTGAAATGCTGACTTTTTCGTCTTTGCTCCACTCATTCAGCTTGTCAAGCAACGGCACAATCTGACTGTAGTCACTTGAACTGAGTGAAGATAGCGAAACTTCATCGTAACCCGTGTTATCACATAATGCTCTGCATTGTTTATTTATAGTTTCGGGAGATTTTTCACGGACGGGACGGTAAATCATACCTGCCTGACAGAAACGACAGCCTCTTATACAGCCACGGAAAATTTCCTGAACCGCTCTGTCATGAACTATCTCAACGAGCGGAACTACAAAATTATCAGGATAGAACGACTTGTCCATATCAAGCATAATACGCTTGTGGATTTTAGCGGGAGCATCTCCTTTTGGAGTGAATGACTTGATTGTGCCGTCCTCGTTATATGTTACATCATAGAGTGCAGGAACATATACACCCTCAATTTTAGATGAGAGTTCAAGAAACTCCTGTTTTGATTTACCCTCGGCTCTGCACTTTCTGAAAAGTTCAATAACCTCAAGGTCAACCTCTTCACCCTCACCGATGAAGAAAATATCGACAAAATCTGCAATCGGCTCGGGGTTGCAGGCACACGGTCCGCCTGCAACTACTATGTTTTTAAGTTCTTTTCTGTCACAGCTTTTAATCGGCACACCCGAAAGTCTGAGCATATTGAGCATATTTGTAAAGCTGAGTTCATACTGGAGAGTAAAACCGATAAAGTCAAAATCGGACACGGGATCTCCGCTTTCAAGCGCATAAAGCGGAATATTGTGTTTTATCATCTCTTCTTCCATATCAACCCATGGGGCAAAAACTCTTTCACACCAAATGTACGGTACAGCGTTCATAAGACTGTAAAGAATTTTCATTCCAAGATGGGACATACCTACTTCATAGGTATCGGGAAAGCAGAAGGCAAATCTGCAATCTACTTTCTTTTTATCCTTGATTACTTCGTTGAGTTCACCGCCGACATATCTTCCCGGCTTTTGAACTTTCAGAAGTAATTTTTCAACTTCTTTGCTGACCATAGAAATCCTCCGTCAGTAGTACCTGTTGTTTTTACATAAAAGTGACGCAATGAGATACGCACACACAAACAACAGCGAAAAATTATATTTTGAATTTAGCAAAACCATAAAGCCGAGTACCGTCAGCGGAAAAAGAATTATAACAGCAGTTATATTTATGATTCTTTCGGCTGATTTTTCCGAGAATTTTCTGCACAGAATAACATACATAAGCTGTCCGCCGTCAAGCGACATAGCCGGCAGCATATTAAAAAGTCCCGTGCAAAGGTTCGCCATGGCAATCGGCAATAAAAATTCACTATTACATAAGTATAACAGATAAAACAGAATAAAACAAATGAAATTAACTAAAGGTCCGAAAAAAATTATGAAAATGTTCTGACGGGTTGTGTTTAACTGCCTTGAAGAGTTGGTAATCTTGATTTCAAACAGCGAAATTTTGATTTCATCAGGCGGAGATTTGCAAATGAGCATTGCAAAAAGATGACCGCATTCATGAATAATCACAGCCATAATGCAACATAGAAATCCTAAAAATATATTCAGTATCACACATATTGCTCCAAGACAAACGAGCGAATATGAAACCGTAAAATCAATGTTCAGCAGACGAAACTTCATCGCTTGTTGCAGTAAACAGGCTTGATAAATCTATTTTATTATCGCCCGTATCAAAAACAACGGATTTTTCAAGGTTTGAATAGTACCATTCCCGTGTTGCGGCATAGATCTCACCGCCGAATAAATTAAGCAAAAAAGCCGCAAGAGCTATAAGGATACAACACACAAGCTGAATCGTTATCACAAGCTGTTTCGGAGAATTTTTCTTTTCGTCACTATTTTCAGCCGATAAAGAGTTCATATCCTTCTCATCTGAATCAAGCTCCTCCGATACCTTCGGGTATTCTGAATATGAAACAGATTTCCAGTCATCGTCATATGTAATGATATTTCTGTTATCATTATTTTCTGTCAAAAAAATCACCTCAATGCAATATATGCAATGAGGTGAACAAATTTAACTGCGTCATTCAATCTTTTGGTCAAGACTTTTGAAATCGCCTTTTGTAAGGTTGACAAAAAATGCAATTGCAAGCAGTAACGAGAAAAATTCCGCTATCGGGAATGCATACCATACGGCTGTATAATCAAACACCATAGAAAGCACCCACGCAATCGGAAGAATGAGTACAAGCTGACGGCAGAATGACATAATAAGACTGCGCAATCCCTTTCCGACTGCCTGAAAAAGTGTTGTAAAGATAATGCCGGCAGCGGCAGGAATAAAGCAAAGGCTGATGATTCTGAATGCAGGGACACCGATATCCATAATATCCTGTGTGCCGCCAAACATGGCAATAAGCTGTTCGGGGATTGTCCACATAAGAATTGTGCCGACCGCCATAATAATTACGGCGATAATAAGTCCTCTCTTGAGAGCGGAATACATTCTCTTTTTCTTTCTTGCACCGTAGTTATAACCGATAATCGGCATTACACCCTGATTGAGTCCGAAACAAGGCATGAATACAAAGCTCTGTAATTTATAATAGATACCGAGAACAGTAACAGCAGCCTCCGAAACAGCAAGAATGGCGTTGAGTCCGATAATCATAACAGAACCGATTGACTGCATAATTACTGACGGAAAGCCTACAGCATAGATAGATTTCAATGTAGAACCGTTCAATTTGAAATTTTTGAACGAAACTTTAACTTCGTGATTCTTAAAGAAAAGAATGCAAAGGCAGAAAACCATACCGCAGAATTGACCGAATACAGTAGCAATTGCCGCACCGAGAACACCGAGCTCGGGGAAAATTCCTATACCGAAAATCAGGAGAGGGTCAAAAATAATATTTACAATTGCACCGAAAAGCTGGGATAACATCGGGAATATCATATTGCCTGTTGCCTGAAGTGTTTTTTCAATCATAATCTGTACAATTGGAAAGAACGAGAAGCAAAGTACAACCGTCAGATACTGGATTCCGTAATTTAGAATAGCCTCATTCTGCGTGTACATTGCCATAAACGGGCGAACCGCAAAAAGTCCGAGCAATAAAAAGATTACATAGTTAAAAACGCAGGTTACAAGACCGTGAGTTGCTCCGTCGTTTGCCTGAACAAAATTTTTCTCACCTAATTTTCTTGAAACAAACGAGTTTACACCGACTGCCGTACCGACTGCAAACGCAATCAAAAGCATTTGCAGAGGATACGCAAGCGAAGTTGCGGTCAGTCCGTCTGCATCATAGTTGCCGATAAAAATGCTGTCAACAACATTATACATTGCCTGAATTGTCATTGAAAAAATTGCAGGCAGACTCATTGTCAAAATGAGCCTTGTCATTGGCATAGTTCCCATTTTATTTTCATGGGGCTTTACTGAATTTTCCATATTTCCCATACTGATTCCTTTCTTATTCGCATACAAATAGTTAGTTGATCTTTCGTATTTTCCTGTAAATCCAAAATGCAACAAGCATTACAGCCGTACCGAGCAACACACCGAAAAAGTCAATCCACATATCGCTTACCTGTCCAGATCTTCCATCTATGCCGAGCTGAATTGTTTCATCAACAAAACAGGTAAACAGTCCGATAGAAACGGTGTAGGGTACAAATTTTATCGGCTTGATTCGGTCAAATGAATAGGCACATGAACAGAGCAATGCTCCCAGAACGGTATATTCCGTAAAATGAGCAAGCTTTCTGATTATGTGGTCCGAAAGATTCGGCTCAATTCCGAATAATTTTAAAATTACTGTGACAAAATCAAGGACGCTTTCACTCTCTTGTGCCGACTCAACTGACGGCATTGAAGAATGAATAAATGCAAATGCAATTACAAATGCGGTTAGAATAAAAATAATAATTCTAAATCGTATTGAACAGGAATTCGTTTTCATCAAATCACTCCACAATATATTTTACAGATTATTCAGTCAATGTCAACTTTTGAATAATTATTTATCATAATGTATAAATAAATCAAATTTTAAGGCTTTATTATGGAAGATTTTATCTTGCTCAAATATTGAAAAAAACTTTTAAATCTGTTATACTTATCAGGTATTGGCAAAATATAATTTCTAAGGAGCAAATATGTGGTATTTAATAGTATTTTTTATTTCAATGGTTCCGATAGTGGAAATCAGAGGTGCTGTGCCTGTTGCGGTTGCAAATGACTTAAATCTTTTTTGGACATATGTAATCTGCATTTTAGGCAATATGCTCCCTGTTCCGATTATCTACCTCTTTGCAAGAAAGGTTCTTGTTTGGGGTTCTGACAAGAAGTTTATCGGCAGATTCTTTTCTTTCTGTCTTGAAAAAGGCGAAAAAGGCGGCAGAAAACTTGAGGCAAAAGCAGGCAACGGAATGTTTGTTGCACTTATGCTTTTCGTAGGCATCCCTCTTCCCGGCACAGGCGCATGGACAGGAACACTTGCAGCAAGTATTCTTGACCTCGGATTTAAGAAAAGCGTTATAGCCGTTATGTGCGGTGTTGTTATCGCAGGTATTATAATGGGTATCGGTTCGGTACTTGTTGCAAACGGAATCAACTTTATTTTTGCTCCGTAAATAATTTTGGGCAGCACATCGCTGCCCTTATTTTTTGGTGAATTTATAAAATGGAAAAGAAAAATATATATGACGCAATTATAATCGGCGGCGGTGCATCGGGACTTATGTGTGCAATCACAGCAAAGAAACATGACCGTTCAAAAAAAATTGCAATAATCGAAAAAAATGACAGATTAGGCAAAAAGCTGATGTCAACAGGCAACGGCAGATGTAATCTGACAAATCACTGTATATCTCCCGATAAATATGTCGGTTCTTTCAAAAAGCAGAGTAAAAAAATTTTTGAAAGATTCAGCGGTGATGAAATGGCGAATATCTTTAAAAACCTCGGTCTTTTAAGTTTTTACGATAACGAGGGCAGATATTACCCGATAAGCAAACATGCTGCATCTGTTCTGGATGTTCTGCGCTTACAGGTTGAAACTCTCGGAATAGATGTTTTCACAAAACATAATGTCAATTCTATAAAAAAAGTTTCAAACGGTTTTAAAATTTCGTCTGATGACAGCGAGAAAAAGTACGATTTCATATGTAACAAGCTTGTGATTGCAAACGGTTCAAAAGCCGCACCTAAGCTTGGCGGAAACGCAAGTGCAATTGATTATCTTAAAAATTTCGGTCATAAGGTTGTTTCGTTCTCCCCTGCTTTATGCCCCGTTAAGGTTAAAAGCGATGTTCTGAAAATATTAAAAGGTCTGAGAGTTACGGGCAAGGCACAGTTATACGGTGAACACGGTCGATTAATCAAGGAAGAAACAGGCGAAATTCAATTTACCGAGAATTCGCTGTCGGGAATTTGCGTATTCAATCTTTCATTGTTTGCTAAACAAAACGACAAAATAGTGCTTGATTTATTGCCCGATTATTCGGAAAATGAGCTGATTAAAATAATCAGACAACATATATCATTGTTTTCCGATTTGCCGTGTGAACAGCTTTTGACAGGAATTTTTCAGAAGAGAATCGGACAGGCAATTCTGAAAATCAGCCGAGTTGATTTGTCAAAGATTTGTTTCAAGCTTTCAAAGGACGAAGTATCAGGAATTTGCAAAACAATAAAATCGATGTCATTTACAGTAAGCGAAAAAGAAGATTTCTCACACGCACAATGTGCTTTGGGCGGTGTTTGGGGCAAAGAGATTGACGAAAACACTATGATGAGTAAAATTGTAAAAAATCTTTTTATATGCGGTGAGGCGATTGACCTTTGCGGTGAATGCGGAGGGTTTAATCTTCATTTTGCATTTGCCGGAGGAATTATTGCAGGTGAAAATTTATGATCAGAGTGAACAATATACATTTAAGCCTTAACTACGATGATAAATCGGTTCGCAAGGCAGTTGCCCAACAGCTAAGGGTTGAAGAAAAATCCATAAAAAGCTGTAAGATTTTTCGCAGATCGGTTGACGCAAGAAAAAAGGATAATATCTACTTTCTTACAACCGTTGACGCTGAACTTAATATCAACGAGGATAAAGTCTGCAAAAAGTGCGGTAACGCTCAAATTGCGAGAAAGTATGAATATAATCAGATGAAATTCGGCAATGCGCCCTCCCCCATTGTTGTCGGAGCAGGTCCGGCAGGATTGTTTGCGGCACTTATTCTGGCAAGAAGCGGTGCAAATCCTATTCTTATTGAAAGAGGTCGGGATGTTGACAGACGAACAGCCGATGTGAACAGGTTCTGGACAAGCGGTAAGCTTGACACAACTTCAAATGTTCAGTTTGGCGAAGGCGGTGCGGGAACATTTTCTGACGGCAAACTGAATTCAGGTACAAAAGATATAAGGCAACGCAAGGTGCTTGAAGAATTTGTAAGCCACGGCGCACCTGATGAAATTCTCTATAACGCAAAACCGCATATCGGAACGGATATGCTAAAAGAAACAATAAAAAATATTCGCAACGAAATTATTGAACTCGGCGGAAGGGTTATGTTTGAAACAAAGCTTGTTTCAATGGCTTTTAGTGATAACAAGCTGAAATCTATAACTGTTGAAACCAAAAACGGCAATGAAGTTATAGAAACAGATAATGTCATTCTTGCAATCGGTCACAGTGCAAGGGATACTTTTGAGATGCTTTATGATTTAAAGTTGCCGATTGAGGCAAAGCCTTTCTCGGTAGGAGCAAGAATTGAACATCTTCGTGAAAAAGTTGACAAGGCACAATACGGCAGGTTTGCGGGCAATAAAAAACTCGGCTCGGCAAATTATAAGCTGAGTACACACCTTGATAACGGACGGGGTGTGTATACATTTTGTATGTGTCCCGGCGGCAAGATTGTCAATGCGTCAAGCGAAGAAAACAGACTTTGCACCAATGGTATGAGTGAATTTGCACGAGATGCCGAAAATTCAAATTCAGCGTTGCTTGTAGGAATAAACCCGGATGATTATGAATCCGACCATCCGCTTGCCGGAATGTATTTACAGAGAAGGCTTGAATCAAAAGCATTCGTTGCCGGCGGTGAAAATTATAATGCACCCATACAAAGAGTTGATGATTTTCTTAATAACAGAAAATCCACACATCTCGGTGATGTAAAACCAAGTATCGGTCCGAATTATGAATTTTCAAACTTAAACGAAATTTTGCCGGAATATATCAGCACTTCAATGGCTCAGGGCATTGTGAAAATGGGCAGAATGTTACACGGATTTGATGACGGTGACGCTGTTTTGACTGGCGTTGAGAGCAGAAGCTCTTCCCCAGTCAGAATAATGAGAAAGACAGACACACTCGAAAGCATACTTATTGAGGGACTTTATCCGTGCGGTGAAGGCGCAGGCTATGCAGGCGGAATTATCTCCGCCGCAGTTGACGGCATTAAATGTGCCGAAAAAATCATTGAAAAATCAAATAAAAATTGAATAGATAATTAATGCTGGTTATCACCATACGGTGATGCAAATATTATTCAAGGAGTTTTTTGGTATGAAAATTCTAATCACAGGCGGAACGACATTTGTAAGCAGATATGCAGCCGAGCATTTTGTGAGCAAAGGCAACGAAGTTTTTGTTCTAAACAGAAATAGCAGACCTCAACCACAAGGTGTACATCTGATTAATTGCGACAGATTAAATCTTGGCAACAAATTTGCTGACGAACACTTTAATTTAATTCTTGATATCACGGCATACACTGACGAGCATATAAAAGCTCTTTTAAATTCAGGTGTTTCGTTTGATGATTACATTTTCATCAGTTCAAGTGCGGTTTATCCCGAAACTAATCCCCAGCCGTTTGCCGAAAATCAAACTTGCGGTAAAAATTCTGTCTGGGGTGATTACGGAATTAACAAACTCAATGCAGAAAAATACTTACTTGATAATGTCTCAAACGCGTATATTCTTCGTCCGCCGTATTTTTACGGTATGTATGAAAATTTATACAGAGAAGCTTTTCCGTTTGATTGTGCTATTCTAGACAGAAAATTTTACATTCCTGAAAACGGAGATATGAAATTGCAATTTTTCAATGTGTCAGACCTTTGTAAATTTATTGAGATAATAATAGAAAAGCACCCAAGTAATCATATTTTTAATGTTGGAAACAAAGAAACCGTTACAATAAAAGAATGGGTTGAGCTTTGCTACAAAGTGGCAGGCAGAGAAGTTGAATTTGTAAGCGTGTCGAAAGATATTCCGCAAAGAGATTATTTTTGCTTCTACGATTACGAATATGTGCTTGATGTAACAAAACAAAATGAATTAATGCCAAATACAGTATCTTTGTATGACGGATTGAAAGAAGAATTTGAATGGTATAAAAATCACCAAGACAGCATTTATAATCGCAAACCGTACATAGAATATATAGATACAAAATTAAAGTAATAAGTAAAAAATTAACAAAAGCAATGTTTCCGAACAAATGGAAACATTGCTTTTTTTACCCTCATTACAGAAAAATGTGGGATAGTCAAAAGATGACTTCTTCTTCACCTTGATTCGCTATCTTTCTATTTCTTCTGTCCGTTCACCATCCCACAAAAAATCATGATGAACCGTTTATTTTGTATTGTGATTTAAACAAATAACAGTACCGCCCCGACAGTAAAAATCAAAACAGCAAAATGCGCTTGATTGTGCGGGGCGGCTCTTAGATAAACTTGTTAAATTTTACTTGGAGTATTTACTCCACTGTCCGTTTGAGTAAATCATATTTACATCGGGGATTTTTAAGTCACCTGTCTGTGCTGAACCGTTATTGAATATAGCATATTCTGCACCATTCGGAAGTTCAAATCTGTATGTGTTATTACCTATACTTTCCATAGCCTTGCCGGGCCAGCTCATATAAGTCGAATCTTTTGAACTCCATACATAGACATTTACTGTTGACCAGTTTTCCGTATTATTGAAATAAACATAATTCTTCGTCTGAATTGAAGTCGGTTCGGTTGTTGGTTCTGTGACATTTGTTGTAGGCTGGGTGGGTGCAACATTTTCTGTGTAAGTACCGCAGTATGAGTCTTCAACAATAAGCTTAACGATATAAGCCTGAATCATAGTTGCGTCTTTTACAGAAATAACAGAATCCTTGTTTACATCTGCCGCAATGAGAGCCTCATCGCTTAAAGTCGATATGTAAGCAATGTATTTTTGAACCTCTGTTGAATCACAGACTGTAATTGTTCCGTTTAAATCAACATCACCGATAAGAATTCTGTTTGAAGGCTCTGTTACCGGCTGAGTTGTAGACGGCTGTGTTGTAGCAGGCTGTGTTGTGATAGGCTGTGATGTGGTAGGCTGAGTTGCGATTGTAGTAGGACGGACTGTCGTGGAAGGAGCTGTTGTCGGCTGAGTGGGTTTTACAGTCGAATAGTTCTGCCAAGAACCGTTGCTGTAAATTTTATTACCATCTGCAATCCTGAGGTCATCTGTCTGACTGTCACCGTTGTTGAAGATTACATATTTTGCACCGTCAGGCACTTCAATATCAAAAATATTATTACCCTTGTCGGTCATTTTCTTGCCCGGCCACGATGTCATTTCTTTATTGTCATCACTCCAGAAATATGCATTGACCTTTGACCACTTTGTTGATGAGTTATCATAAGCAACAACCTTTACGGCATTCGGGTCTATTTTTGTATATGTATATGTTTCCGGATCGGATGTTGTCTTGCCGTCGCTTGCTTTTACTGTTACTGTGGTTACTGTATCGTATGGAAGGTTTGTGCCGATTGTAATCTGCTGACCGTTTGTGTAGTTTACAAATGCACCGTCATCAATTGAATACTGAGCATTTTTTGCATTCTTGCAATTGAGCGTAAGTGTGAGCTCATCTGTATTGTAGTTTGTTGAACCCGGAGTTACTGACGCTGAAGGTCCTTCGGGTTCGGCATCATAGACTACTGCTATACCTGATGAACCTATTGTACCTGAAATGGTGCTTGATGTAATTGTAAATGTATTGCCTGAAACAGCGTCTGTGTATGTACCCGGTTTTGCGTAACCGCCGCCGTTTTCTACCGATACCTCGCCGCTTCCGCTGCCTTTTACGATAACAGCACCGCCGTCTTTACGGGTAATTACAGAACAACCGTCTGACACTGTGTAGTAATCGGCTTTGCCGTCCATTGCATTATGGAACTTATTAATTTGGGCAACCTCACTGCTGGTAAAATGAGTTGAGCCTTTTTCTCCCATTTTGATACTGTCTTTGTTGGTTGAAGAAGGACGAGAAAAATAAAGAGCAGTAACCTTATTACGGCTTGCCGCAACCGCATAGGCACGGTCAATAACATTCTGGCTCATTTCATTTGAAAAGCCCCAGTCTTTGTTGTTTGACCATGTATCATGGCTTTCACCCCAATAAAGAAGCTTATCGTTTGAAATGCCTTTTTCAATCCAGTTTCCGCTTGAAGCAGGTGCTTTGCCTGAGTTAAATGAATCACGAAGTTCTTTACCGTAGTTACTGTCTGTAACAGAAATATAATCGGTATACTCTTTCATAATGTCTTCATTGCCTGTCGAACGGTCATCAGGACCACCGAGAATTTCGCCGTAGTTATAAAGACCGTACTGTGTTACCGATTTCCAGAAATCGTCGCCCTCGCTCGGAACGCCAATGTGTTTTGCAGCGTCCCAACGAAGTCCGTCAACGCCTACCGACTTGAGTTCCTGAACATAGTTGCAGACTTTTTGCTGAACAAATGGATTTTCGGTTGCAATGTCCGGCATACCAATCGAGCCGTGTGTTACCTGCCAACGGTTTTTCCAGTCAATACCCCCGCCGAAGGTATGCCAATACTCGGATGGCTTTAAATCGTTGTCTATGTTGTTGTGATCGCCTCTCAAATGGTTAGCGACAACATCGACAATAACCTTAATTCCGTACTTATCTGCTTCATCGCAAAGCGACTGAAGTTCAGCCTTTGTGCCGATACCATTTGTTCCGATACTGAATGAAATTGGCTGATATAACCAATACCAAGTACCTGTTCCGTTTGGCTGTGCCGGAGAAGTCTGTATACTTGTAAATCCTGCCTTTGCAATTTTAGGCAATTCAGCCTTAATATCGTTATAAGTCCAGTCAAAACAGTGTAAAATTACACCGTCCTGAATATTATCTTTGAGTCTGTACTTATTAGCCGATACGGTTGGCGAGCTTTCTGCCGCCTGAACACCGAGTGAACCGGATACAAAGGCAGATAGGCTTGCCGACAGGATGCTCACGCTCAATATTGCGCTAAGTATTTTTGATTTTGTTTTCAAATTTTTACACACCTTTCAAATTAATTTCAAAACTCTACTATGTGTCGAATCAGTCGGCTGAAACTATTAAATCAATTTCAATAGATTTCAGTATAAAGCAAAGTACAATAAAGAGCAGCATAAATGCAATTGCATTTTTTAAATTAATTGCAAATGTGCATAAGATTTGTACAAATTGCTAAAATTCGACAATAATATTAAAGCACCCATAAAAGGTGCCTTAATATGCGACTGTGTCTGTAAGCCGGGTTTTGTCGTGAACAGCCATCTATCTTGGCAGACCGTTACCGAATCTGCTCGATGCCACCTCCTAAGGACACGCCGAGCAAGCGTATAATGTCCTACCACGGTGTTGCTTCAAATAGGGTTTACACGGCAGAGCAGTCTCCTGCCCTCCGGTGAGCTCTTACCTCACCTTTCCATCCTTACCATATAATGGCGGTAATTTTCTGTTGCACTATCCCTGGAGTCGCCTCCGGCGGCCGTTAGCCGTTATTATTGCTCTGTGAAGCCCGGACTTTCCTCGCACAGTACCTTTCGGCAGCTGCTCGCAGCTGTTCAACACACTCGCACATTTATTTTATACCTTTTTTGTACAAAAGTCAAATGAATTTTGTGATTTTTACTTGATATAACGGCTTTTTAGGGGTATAATGAAAGGGAAATTATTATAAGGAGTTACCGATATGGATATCAGAAAAGAATCACTCAAAAAACACTATGAGTGGAACGGTAAGATTGAAGTTGTTTCAAGAGTTCCGATTAACTCGGCTGAAGACCTCTCTCTTGCCTACACTCCCGGTGTTGCAGAACCGTGTCTTGAAATTCAGAAGGACTATGACAAGTCTTTTGAACTCACAAGAAGGAACAACCTTGTTGCCGTTGTAACCGACGGTACAGCTGTTCTCGGTCTTGGTGACATAGGTCCTGAGGCAGGTATGCCTGTTATGGAGGGCAAATGTGCGCTTTTTAAGGAATTCGGCGATGTTGACGCATTTCCTATTTGCGTAAGAAGTAAGGATGTTGACGAAATTGTAAACGCAATTTACCTTATCAGCGGTTCATTCGGCGGAATCAATCTTGAGGATATTGCCGCTCCGAGATGCTTTGAAATTGAAAAGAAGCTCAAAGAGAAGTGCGATATTCCGATTTTCCACGATGACCAGCACGGTACTGCCGTTATTGTTGCCGCAGGTCTTATCAACTCACTCAAGCTTGTTCACAAGAAGCTTGACGAAATCAAGGTTGTTATGAACGGTGCAGGTGCGGCAGGTATTGCAATTGCAAAGCACCTTCTTAATATGGGTGTAAAGGACATTACGCTTTGCGACAGTAAGGGTATTATCTGCAAGGGTGATCCGAGACTTAACGCTGTTAAGCAGGAAATGGCTGAAATTACTAACCTTTCTCACCTTGAGGGTTCGCTTGCAGATGCAATGAAAGGTGCTGATGTATTCCTCGGAATTTCTGCCGCAGGTTGCGTAAGCGAAGAAATGGTTAAGTCAATGGCTAAGGATCCTATTCTTTTTGCTATGGCTAATCCGACTCCTGAGATTATGCCTGACATTGCTAAAAAGGCAGGTGCGGCTGTTGTCGGTACAGGCAGAAGTGACTTTCCTAACCAGATTAACAATGTACTTGCTTTTCCGGGTATTTTCAGAGGTGCTCTCGACTGCCGTGCAAGCGATATTAACGAAGAAATGAAAGTTGCCGCATCTTTTGCAATTGCTTCACTCGTGAGCGATGAAGAACTTAATGCAGATTATATTCTTCCCGAGGCATTTGACAAGAGAATCGGTAAAACTGTTGCTGAGGCGGTTAAGAAGGCTGCAATTGAATCAGGCGTTGCAAGAATCTGATAAAGATTTGCAAATAAATATTTTAAGAGAAAGAAAAAGAGGAAAACAATGAAAAAGACAGTTACTTTATTGGTACTGATTTCAATGCTGTTCTCCACTGTTTTTCTGTTCACCGGATGCGGTGATTCATCGGTTAAGGAAATTAAGACTGCCGATGATATCAAGGGAGCGTCCGTAGGTGTTCAGACAGGTACAACAGGCGATACTTTTGTATCTGACTATGAGGCTGACGGCACCAAGGTTATGCGTTACAGCAAGGGTGCCGACGCTATCGTAGCTCTTACACAGAATAAAATCGACTGTGTTGTAATTGACAGTGAACCGGCAAAGGAATTTGTAAAAGCAAATGCAGGACTAAAAATTCTTGATGAACCTTTTGCGGAAGAGCAGTATGCAATCTGCATTTCAAAGGAAAATCATGAACTCACCGAAAAAATCGACAAAGCTCTTGCAGAGCTTAAAGACGAGGGCATTCTGGACAAAATCAAAAGCTATTACATAGAGGGTAATACTGATACCGTACCCTATGAATCACCTAAGGATATCAAGTATGACGGTGAACTTCATATGGCTACGAACGCTGCTTTTCCACCGTACGAATATGTTGAAGGCGGTAAAATTGTCGGTCTTGACCCGATGATGGCTACAGCAATCTGTGACAAGCTCGGTAAAAAACTTGTTATTGATGATATGGAATTTGATTCTGTTATTACTGCTGTTCAGACCGGCAAAGACGATTTCGGTATGGCGGGTATGACCGACACACCGGAAAGAAGAAAAAATATCGACTTTTCAACTTCATATGCCAACACAACTCAGGTTATTATCGTAAACGACAGTGCGTCGGGCAGTTTGTTCGGCAATCTCGGTGAAAGCTTTAAAAACACATTCATCACAGATAACAGATGGCAGCAGCTTTTAAGCGGTTTGCTTGTAACCCTTGAAATCACATTGTTTGCAGGTATTATCGGTGTTATTATCGGTTTTGTCATTGCTCTTGTAAGAGCTACTCACGATATTCAGCTTGACAAGAGAAAATGCAGGAGCTTCGGTGATTGTGTTCTGAAATTCTTTAATGCGATTTGCAACATCTACATTACTGTTATCAGAGGCACACCTGTTGTAGTTCAGTTGATGATTATGTATTACATTATTCTTGCATCTGTAAGAAACGGTATCTTTGCCGCAATCATTGCATTTGGTATGAACTCTGCCGCTTATGTTGCAGAAATTGTTCGTTCGGGTATTATGGCTGTTGACATCGGTCAGACTGAAGCAAGCCGTTCACTCGGTTTTAACAACAGACAGACAATGACAATGGTCGTTCTTCCGCAGGCAATTAAAAATGTTCTTCCTGCACTCGGCAATGAAATTATTACACTTCTCAAAGAAACTTCGGTTGCAGGTTATGTTGCACTTGCAGATATCACATATATTGGTAATATGATTCGTTCAAGAACTTACGAGGCATTCTTCCCGCTTATTACGGTTGCATTGATTTACCTTGTAATTGTACTTGTGCTTTCGTACATCCTCAGAAGATTTGAAAGGAGATTGAAAAAGAGTGAAAGATAACGCATTAATCTCCGTAAGAGGACTTGAAAAATCATTCGGTAAGGATATTCAGGTTCTTAAAGGTATTGATATTGACATTTTTAAAGGCGATGTAGTTGTTGTTCTCGGTCCTTCAGGCTCGGGTAAATCAACTTTTCTCCGTTGCCTTAACAGACTTGAAGAACCGACAGGCGGTCACATTTTCTTTGAGGGTACCGATATTACGGATCCAAAGGTTAATATAAATGTTCACCGTCAAAAAATGGGAATGGTGTTCCAGCAGTTTAACCTCTTCCCCCACAAGACTGTTATTGACAACCTTACAATGGCTCCTGTCAAGCTTCTTGGCAAAAGTAAAGATGAGGCTAAAAAAGACGCTATGGATCTTTTGGAGCGTGTAGGACTTGCCGAAAAGGCAAACGCATATCCAAACCAGCTTTCAGGCGGTCAGAAACAGCGTATTGCAATTGTAAGAGCACTTGCTATGAATCCCGATGTTCTCCTCTTTGACGAGCCGACATCTGCACTCGACCCCGAAATGGTCGGCGAAGTTCTTGATGTTATGAAAGAGCTTGCCAAGGCAGGTATGACAATGGTTGTTGTTACTCACGAAATCGGCTTTGCAAAGGAAGTTGCAACCGATGTTGTATTTATTGACGACGGTGTTATCAAAGAAAAGAACAATCCGCAGAAGTTCTTCAATAATCCGCAGGACGACCGTTTAAAGGAATTTTTATCAAAGGTTCTTTAATTTAAAACAAAAATCAGAGGATTTCAGTTTTCACTGAAATCCTCTTTTTAATTACTTATTTATTTGATTACCGTAAATATATTCTTTGGCTTTTGATATGAGTATTGATTTTTTGTTTGGAACATTTGCATCTATCACAAGCATTAGCAGATAATCGAGAATATTTCCGACATCTCTTCCCTCTTTTACGCCGAGGTTTAAAATATCTTTGCCGTTGACATCAAGCTGACTCAGCTTGAAACATTCGTTATCTTTGATTATCTCATTAAGGTGTGTTTCAGCCGTTTCAAGATATCCGAGTTTTTCCTCTCGCTGATATTCGGATTGGGCAGATATATCGGCATATTCAACCTCTAACAAGTGCTTTGTAAGGTCTGTACCGAGTACATTCATAACCTTTTTCATAAGCTTTTTACTGCCGTTAAAACGGACATCATGATATTCAATCAGCAGAAGAGTTTTGTTGATAAAATCAGACGGTAATCTTAGTCTGTGCAGAATTCTGTCTGCAATTTTTTTACTTTCAAGCTGATGTCCCTGAAAATGCGATTGACCGCTGTTGTCGGTGGTTTTAACAGAAGGCTTGCCGATGTCATGCAAAAGCATTGTCATACGAAGTATGGGATTCGGCTCAATTGTACCGAGTGCAGTCAGGGTATGTTGCCACAAATCATACGAATGATGAATGTTGTTCTGATTGAAATTGAACATAACGGTAATTTCAGGGATAATAACAGCAATTGTTTCTCGGTAAGCGTCAAGAATTTTTACGGCATCCTTACCACAGATGAGCTTTAGAAATTCCGAAATCACACGCTCTGTTGCAATGTTTTTTAGCAAGTCTGCATTTTTAAATATAGACTTTGATGTGTTCTCTTCAATTGAAAATCCGTAAACAGAGGCAAAGCGTAATGCCCGCAAGATTCGCAGAGCATCCTCGTTAAAGCGTGTATCGGGATTTCCGACACAACGGATAATTTTATCTTTAAGGTCATTTTTACCGCCATATGGATCGACAAGACCGTATTCAGCGTTATATGCCATTGCATTTACCGTAAAGTCACGGCGTTGCAAATCTTCGTTTATGTTTCGTGTAAAGCTTACGCTGTCCGGATGACGGTTATCGGAATAATCACCGTCAATACGGTAGGTTGTGATTTCATAGACTTCACCGCCGCATACAACGGAAATTGTACCGTGTTTGATACCTGTGTCAAAGGTATGATAAGCCTCAAAGCATTTTTTTGTCTGCTCAGGCAATGCGTTTGTACAAATATCTGTATCATGCGGAGTCAAACCGAGAAGATAATCACGAACACAACCGCCTACTATAAAAGCCTCATAGCCTTGATTATTCAGTTGTCTGATTAATTTTTCAGCGTTTTTGTTTATTTGCATTTCTTTTTGCAGTCAGTTTAAGATGACTTTCCTTTTTGAATTTTTCTATATAGTGCTGCGCTATATTGTAGAGTATATTAAATACAACAAATGTGCCTACAGCAAAGATTACAAGCAATATGATGTTTTCAAATGTAAGCGGTGCAAGTGAAAACAATCCGCCGAAGAAAATTGAACCGATTATTATTCCTGCGGAACATCCGATGACCATAACAGCTCTGAGCGGATTGAACGGGATTGATAATCTGATTACAAGCAGCATACATGAAAATGCCGTAAGATATACGCAGAGAGTTGAAAACTGTGCCTGCGGCATATCTGTCATATACTTTAAAATTGCGAGTAATATTGTATCTGCCGAAATACAAAAAGCTGTGGGGAGTGATCTTGCTATTATATTTACGGTGAAATTACCTTTTACTATATCTTTATTCGGCTGAAGTGCGAGAACAAAGGATGGTAATCCAACCGTTAATGCGCCGACAAGCGTAAGCTGTATCGGTTCAAAGGGATATCCTGTGCGGAAGAATATGAAGAAAATTGAGAGTATAACCGAATAAATTGTCTTTACAAGATAGAGTGCAGAGCTTCGTTCAAGGTTATTGATTGTTCGTCTGCCCTCTGCCACAACGCTCGGCATTGCGCCAAAGTCATTATTGACAAGTACAAGCTGTGACACATTTCGAGCGGCATCACTGCCTGATGCCATAGCTACGGAGCAATCCGCCTCTTTGAGTGCGAGAACATCATTTACGCCGTCACCTGTCATAGCAACCGAATGTCCGTGCTTTTTAAGGGCAACCACAAGCTTTTTCTTTTGAGCCGGTGTTACTCTGCCAAACACATTACAACGCTCTGCCGCATCTTCAAGCTCTTTATCTGTTGTCACGGTTGACATATCAATTGCATTTTCTGCCCCCTCAATTCCTGTGTCAAGTGCAATATTTTTAACAGTTTTAACGCTGTCGCCTGAAATAACCTTTAAGGTGACACCCTGCTCTTTAAAATATTTTACCGTTTCATTTACATTATCACGAAGTTTATCCTTGATAAGAATGAGTGCAAGAGGTTTTAAATCATCAGGCAATGAGTCTTTGTCCGGTTCACTATCGCTTTCGGCAAGAACAAGGATTCTGACGGTTTGATTTATCTTTTCAATCTCAGAATACACCTCGGAATACTTTTCTCTGCTTTTTAAAATACATTCAGTCGCACCGACTATGTAGGTCTTGCCGTTTTCAAATGTACCTCCCGACCATTTTGTTTCGGACGAAAAATCGCAGAATTTACTGCACTCATACGGTGAAACAGAATCCGAATAGTCACGCAGTGCATACAAAGTTGCATTTAGTTCATCGGACGCTTTTACAATTGAAGAAAGTGCTTTCTTGATTTTATTTTCATCAGCCCCAAACGGAATGACACCTGTTACCGTCATTTCGTCTGTTGTAAGCGTTCCCGTTTTATCAAGACAAAGCACATCGACTCTTGCAAGTGTTTCAATGCAATACATCTCTTGTACAAGAACCTTTTTAGATGAAAGCCTGATAATTGATACTGCAAGAACAGAACTTGTAAGAAGAATCATTCCCTTTGGAATCATACCGACAAGCGACGCAACAGTGCTGATTACAGCAGACTGCAATGTTGCATCGGGCAAGGTGAATTGTCGAATAAAAAATGCAATGCCAATCGGAAAAAGTACAAATGTACAGATTTTGATAATGAAATTGAATGACTCCATAATCTGAGAATTTACTTTTTTAATATATTTGGCTTCGTTATTTATCTTTGCGGCATAGCAATCGGCTCCGACCTTTACAGCCTGAGCATAGCATTTTCCTGCCGCAATAAAACTGCCCGAGAGCAGTTCATCTCCGACATTTTTTTCAATTAGATTTGATTCGCCTGTAAGCAAGCTTTCGTTGACTCTGCAGTTGCCGTCGCATACAATGCAGTCGGCAGGAATCTGACTTCCTCTTGAAAGCACAAGAATATCATCAAGAACAATCTCATCTTTACTTATTTCTGTAATTTTACCGTTCCTGAGTACATTGATTTTTTTCTCAGACAAAATAGTCAGCTTGTCAACGCTTATTTTGGAACGAATTTCCTGAACTATACCTATAATTATATTTGCGATAACAACACCGATAAAAAGCATATTCTTGTGCGAACCCACAAAAATCAATGCAGCAAGCAAAATTACATTTATCAGATTGAAAAGCGTAAATAAATTATCACAAAATATTCTTTTGATTGATTTGGTTTTAATATTAGTTGAAATATTTACCTTTCCCTCATTTACACGCTGTTGAACTTCGGAATCGGTAAGACCGACAAGGTTAGAATTTATGTTTTCCATATATACCTCATAATAAGAAAATGATATAATTTCAGAAAATAATTTACAATGCACGGCTGTTTATCGCCTTTTCGGAAAATCCTCTGCCAGTAACATTTTTAATATTTTCATCAATGCACTAATCTATATTATAAATGCAAATCATAATAAAGGCAACGGAAAGAAGGTGAATTTTTTGCGAAAATTTAAAGAAATTATATCAGTTGCCCTGATTTTCACATTATTATTTACTGTTTCGACTTTTTCGCCTTATGCCGCTGATGATAAAAATGAGGTTTACATTGGCGGTGAGGCTTTCGGAGTTAAATTTTATGCTAACGGAGCAATGATAATCAAGCTTGAAAGCTACTACGACGGTGAAAAATATGTTTGCCCCGCAAAAGACGGCGGACTTAAAGTAAACGATATTATAAAGAAAGTAAATAATACAAAAATCAGCACAAATGAAGAATTAAAGTCTGAAATTGAAAAATCAAACGGCAATGAAATTACTGTTGAAATTGATAGAAACGGCAAAACCGAAAATAAAACCGTTTTGCCGATTAAAAATACTGTGGGAGTATATCTCCTCGGTGCGTGGGTTCGTGACAGCTGTGCAGGCATCGGAACTATGACCTATTATGATGACAGCAATAATTATTTTGCCGCACTCGGTCATGGAATATGCGACTGTGACACGGCTGCTTTGTTACCGTTAAAATCGGGAGAAGCGGTTCGGGCTGAAATCAGCGGAATTGAAAAAAGCGTCTGCGGTAAAGCCGGCAGTTTCTGCGGATATTTTACCGATGTAAAGTTTGGTAATTTGAGCGTCAACTCCCCTTTAGGAATTTTCGGAGATTTAACGAGTGAAAATTATAAAAGAAACAAGAAATATCTGATTGCAAATGACGATGAAGTAAAAACAGGAAAGGCTGTTATGGTAACAACGCCTGACGGAGATACGCCGCAGGAATATCAAATTGAGATCAAAAGAATATGCAACCGTGATATGACATCAAATGAAAATTTTGTCATAAAAATAACCGACAGCAGATTGCTCGAAAATTGCGGCGGTATTGTACAGGGTATGAGCGGCAGTCCGATAGTTCAAAACGGCAAAATTATTGGTGCTGTTACCCATGTTTTTCTGAATAATCCTAAAGAGGGTTACGGTGTGTTTGCACAATATATGGCAAATCGCTACAATAATCAACACTAAATATATGATGGTTTGTTCATTTTTGATTTAGTAACGCAAATTATAAAACTTTTTTCTCGATTTTTCAAAAAAGTTTTATGGAAGGTATTGCCAACTTTACCATTTTGTGGTAATATTAGTACAACAAAAATTACTGGGGGAAATCACAATGAACAACAAAATAAAACTAATCGTAACCGATGACGCTTCCGAATTTACGCAGGAAAATCTTAATATCTTACAGAGTAAGAATATTTCCGTTATTTTCTGCGCAAAAGACGGAGAAGAATTGTGCGATAAAATTAAAAGAGAGAGCCCTGATGTTGTACTGATGGATTCATTTATGACAAGGCTTGATGCAATCGGTGTTATGAGAAGTATTACACGAGAAAGCACGAAAGTACCTGTGTTTATGGTATATTCGTCATTCCACAGCACTGTTCTTGAGCGTGAAATTATGAATTCGGGCGCATCGTATTTTGTGTTGAAGCCGTATAACATTTCCGAATTAAGCACCATTATCAGCGATTTGTCGGATTTGAGCAAGAAAAACAATTTTGGCAGAGGCAGAGTTATTGACGCTTTCGGAATTGAAATGAAAGTGACCGATATTCTCCATGAAATAGGAGTTCCGGCTCACATCAAAGGCTATCACTATCTGCGTGATTCAATCATTATGTCTGTTGAGCATCCTGAAATTATCAATGCCGTGACAAAACAGCTCTATCCGTCGGTTGCCAAAAAGTACGAAACAACTTCTTCACGGGTTGAAAGAGCTATAAGACACGCAATTGAGGTTGCATGGGATCGAGGTGACATTGATGTTCTGAACTCATATTTCGGATATACAATTCACAACGACAGAGGTAAGCCTACAAACAGCGAATTCATTGCCATGATTTCTGACAAATTAAGACTGCAGATTAAAAATGCAGGCTGAAAAAAGAGCCGCTCTTAATGAGTGGCTCTTAATATATTATTTAGTTTTGCCGATATCGTGTCTGTAATGAGCGCCTTCAAAGGAAATTTTTTCTACTGCGGCATATGCCTTTTCAAGTGCCTCATCAAGTGTATCCGCTGTTGCAGTAACACCGAGAACTCGACCGCCGTTTGTATAGAACTTTCCGTTTTCGTACTTTGTGCCTGCATGATAAACGATTGCGCCGTCGACACCGCCGTTATCATTAAGACCGAACATCTCTATACCCTTTTTGTATGAAACAGGATATCCGCCGCTTGCCATAACAACACAAGCCGCAGCACCGTTGTCCCATTCAATGTCAAGGTCGGAAAGCTTTTCGTCAATAACAGCCTCGCAAATATCTACAAGGTCAGTTTTAAGTCTTGGAAGAACAACCTGAGCCTCAGGATCGCCGAAACGGGCATTGTATTCAATAACCTTTGGACCGTTCGGTGTAATCATAAGTCCAAAGTACAGACAACCCTTAAAAGGTCTGCCCTCTTTATTCATCGCCTCAATTGTAGGGATAAAGATTGTATCCATACATTCTTTGGCAATCTCATCTGTATAATACGGGTTCGGGCTGATTGTGCCCATACCGCCTGTGTTAAGACCTTCGTCATTATCAAAAGCACGCTTGTGGTCTTTTGAGCTGACCATAGGTTTTACGCACTTACTATCTGTAAATGCAAGAACAGAGACCTCGGGACCTGTAAGAAACTCTTCGATAACAATATTGTTACCTGAGTCGCCAAACTTCTTGTCCTCCATAATTTCTTTGACTGCTTCAATTGCCTCATCAACAGATTGAGCAATAATTACGCCCTTGCCGAGTGCAAGACCGTCAGCCTTTACAACAACGGGAGCAGTATTTTCGTTCTTTATATAGTCAATTGCTTTCTGAGCGTCATTGAATACTTCATACTTTGCGGTAGGTATGCCGTATTTCTTCATGAGATTTTTTGAGAAAACCTTTGATGCCTCAATAATAGCGGCATTTGCATTAGGACCGAATGCTCTGATTCCAGCCTCCTGCATAGCGTCAACCATACCGTCAGCAAGCGGATCATCAGGAGCTACAAAAACGAGGTCAATTGCATTGTCCTTTGCAAACTTAACCATATTTTCTTTATCCATAACTCCGATATTAACAAGCTCGGCATCTCTTGAAATACCGCCGTTGCCGGGAGCGCAATAAAGCTTTGTGCATTTAGGACTTTCAAGAAGCTTTTTAATTAAAGCGTGCTCTCTGCCGCCCGAACCAATCATTAAAATTTTCATAACCGCACCTCTATCAGTGATGGAAAAGACGAATACCTGTAAATGACATTGTCATATTGTACTTATTGCAGGTTTCAATAACATTATCATCACGAATTGAGCCGCCAGGCTGTGCAACAAACTTAACGCCTGAACGCTTTGCTCTTTCAATGTTGTCACCGAATGGGAAGAATGCGTCAGAACCGAGTGAAACACCGTCAAATGTTGCAAGCCAAGCCTTTTTCTCTTCCTTTGTAAGAGGTTCGGGCTTGGTTTTGAAGAACTGCTGCCATATACCGTCAGCAAGCACATCCTCATAATCATCAGAGATGTAAACATCAATAGTGTTATCTCTGTCAGGGCGGCGGATGTTGTCAACAAACGGAAGGTTCATAACCTTCGGATGCTGTCTGAGATACCAGATATCAGCCTTATTGCCTGCAAGTCTTGTGCAGTGAATTCTTGACTGCTGACCTGCGCCTACACCGATTGCCTGACCGCCCTTTGCGTAGCAAACAGAATTAGACTGAGTATATTTAAGAGTAATAAGAGCAACAAGAAGGTCACGCTTAGCTTCCTCTGTAAAATTCTTATTATCTGTTACAATGTTCTGAATGAGCATTTCTTCGTCAATTTTGAGTTCATTTCTGCCCTGTTCAAATGTAATGCCGAAAACATCCTTATGCTCAATAGGAGCAGGAACGTAGTTCGGGTCGATTTTTACGACATTATAGTTGCCTTTCTTTTTTGACTTGAGGACTTCAAGAGCCTCGGGAGTATAGTCAGGAGCAATAATACCGTCAGAAACCTCTCTCTTGAGGAGGATTGCAGTCTGAACATCGCAAGTATCGGAAAGAGCCACCCAGTCACCGTATGACGACATTCTGTCTGCACCTCTTGCCATTGCATATGCGCTTGCAATCGGAGAAAGCTCAAGGTCATCTACAAAATAGATTTTTTTGAGTGTGTCAGAAAGCTCTGTTGCAACTGCCGCACCGGCAGGACTTACATGCTTGAATGATGCTGCCGCAGGAAGACCTGTTGCCGCTTTGAGTTCCTTTACGAGCTGCCATGAGTTGAATGCATCAAGAAAGTTGATATAACCGGGTTTGCCGTTGAGAACCTCAACAGGAAGATCTTTGCCGTCCTGCATGAAGATTCGCGAAGGCTTCTGATTCGGGTTACAGCCGTATTTTAAAGCAAGTTCGTTCATTGGATTCATCCTTTCCGAAAAATAAATTAGTTGTTTTTATTGATAATTCTTGACTCTGCCTTATTTGAAGCAATGTCAATATAGCGTACAAAAAGTGAAACCTTGTTATCCTCATTGAGAGAATTCCAGATTTTCTCGGCAAATGCGTCAATATCATCGTTACCGATTTCTACGAGTGTAGGTTCACCCTCGAAGCTAGGAAGCGGATTGCCGTCACTCATATATGTGTGAATGAATCTGCCAAGACCGTTTATCGGCTTGTCATATGTAAATGTGTATCTTTCGCAACAATCGGGATTGCCGTCTGCACTTTTGAGAATTGACATTGCATAGTTCATCTCGCCGTTTTCACACTCAACGATACCTGAAATTCGAGGAGTGTAGTTAGGACCGTCAGGCTCAAATTCTCTTGTTGTGAGTGACTGTTCAAATGTCTGACCTTCATTCATAAGGTCATAAACAGTATCTGTCTGGTCACCGTTAGTAACGATAGTTTTGTTGCCGAGAACTCTTACGGGAGAATAGATGATAAGTGACGGATCAACAAGCTTTGACGGATCAAAAGCCTGAGTTTTGATGCCGTCCTCGGTTTCTGCAAACACTCTGTTTCTGCTGTTTTCGCTTCTGCCCATAATGAAGTATGCAATAACAGCCTTTGAGCCGTCTGCACTTTTGCCGATTACAATGCCTCTGCCCGGATATGAAGTTGAAGCAATGTCATTGTAAAGTGATACAGGTTTCATATTTTTCCTCCGTTAGTCAAGAATTTCGGTTTTATTGTCTTTTACTATAATTTTATCTTCGCAGAAAAGCGAAACCGCCCTTGGAAGAATCTTCCATTCAGCCTGTTCCATAACTCTTTTCTGAAGAATTTCGGGTGTGTCACCGTTCTGAATTTCAACGGCTTTCTGAATGATAATAGGACCGCCGTCGCACACTTCGTTTACAAAATGTGCGGTAGCACCCGTTACCTTGACGCCTCTGTTAAGAGCCTCCTCATGAACTCTGAGTCCGTAATAGCCCTCGCCGCAGAATGACGGAATAAGTGATGGATGGATATTGATTATTCTGTTTTCAAAAGCAGAAATAAACTGCTTTCCGAGAATAGTCATAAATCCCGCAAGAACAACAAGGTCAACATCCTTGGATTTCAAAAGCTCGGTTACAGCAGAATCATACTCATCAAATTCGTCATAGTCTTTTCTTCTGATAACCTCAGTTGCAATCGAATTGTTTTTTGCTCTTTCAAGTGCATAAGCGTTTGGATTTGAGGACACAACAAGAGAGATTTTTCCGTTTTTAATCTCTCCCCTGTTCTGAGCGTCAATAAGTGCCTGAAGATTTGTGCCGCCGCCCGACACAAGAACTGCGATATTTTTCATTATTCAAACACTACTCCGTCATTACCGCTGATTACTTCACCGAGTACAACAGCGTCTTCACCGTTAGCCGCAAGAACCTCAAGAGCCTTGTCTGCATCTTCCTTGGCAACGGCGATTATCATACCTACACCCATATTGAATGTGTTGAACATATCGTGCTCGGGAATATTACCTACTCTCTGCATAAGCTTGAAAATAGGAAGAACAGGAATATTGTCCTTTTTGATTTTGGCAGAAAGACCATCTGTAAGCATACGGGGAATGTTTTCATAGAAGCCGCCGCCCGTGATGTGTGATACAGCCTTTACATCAACCTTATCCATAAGGGCGAGAAGAGGTTTTACATAAATTTTTGTTGGAGTGAGCAATGTTTCACCGAGAGTTTTGTCAAGCTCAGGATACTCGGCATTGATTGTTTCCTCGTTGATATCAAAGATTTTTCTGACAAGCGAAAAACCGTTTGAGTGAACACCCGAAGAACGGAGTCCTAAAAGTACATCACCCTCACAAAGCTTTGAACCGTCAATCATCTTCGGCTTGTCTGCAATACCAACGCTGAAACCTGCAACATCATATTCATCAACAGGCATAAGACCCGGATGCTCTGCAGTTTCACCGCCGATAAGAGCACAACCGGACTGAACACAGCCCTCTGCAATGCCTGATACAATTTCAGCTACCTTTTCGGGATAGTTCTTGCCGATTGCGATATAATCGAGGAAGAAAAGAGGTTTTGCTCCACAGCAAATTACATCGTTTACGCACATTGCAACTGCGTCAATACCGATTGTGTCATGCTTGTCAAGAAGAAAAGCAAGCTTGATTTTTGTACCTACACCGTCAGTACCGCTGACAAGTACAGGCTCTTCCATATCTTTGAAATCAGGGGCAAAAAGTCCGCCGAAACCGCCGATGCCTGAAATAACACCGTCAATTTTTGTGCGTGCCACATGCTTTTTCATAAGCTCTACAGACTTATAGCCTGCTGTTACATCAACACCTGCCGCTTTGTAGCTTTCGGAAAAGCTGTTGTTCATTGTAATCACTCCGTCACTTTCTGTTAATTTTTTTAGCGTATTTATCTACAAAGATTGTTCTCGGAATTTCAGCATCATAGCTGCCCGTGAAACAACCGTCACAGAATTCTATATTTGCACCCTCAGCAATTTTTCTGAGACTGTTTATACTGAGATAACCAAGTGAATCTGCACCGATATATTCACAGATTTCACTTGTTGTCAACTTGTTTGCAATAAGACTTTCTTTATCGTGAATGTCCACACCAAAGTAGCACGGACATACAAACGGCGGTGAGCTGATGAGCATATGCACCTCGGCAGCTCCTGCCTCACGCATAAGACGAACAATATGCTTTGAGGTTTCGCCTCTGACGATTGAGTCATCAATAATAACAACTCTCTTGCCTTTAACATTAGCCTTCAAAGCGGTAAGTCTTGTTCTGAGAAGTCTTTTCTTTTTATCTTTACCCGAGCCTACTGTTCTGCCGATATATTTGTTCTTGACAAAACCTGTGCTGAACGGGATACCCGAAGCCTTTGCATAACCCTGTGCGGCAATAAGTCCCGAATCGGGAACACCGCACACCATATCTGCATCAATCGGGAACTCGTCATAAAGAAGTTCACCGGCTCTGAATCTTGCATTATGTACGCAGACACCGTTGATTACGCTGTCCGGTCTTGCGATATAGACATATTCAAAAAGGCAGAAAGATGTTTTATCGGGCAAAAGCTTTAATTTGTAGCTGTGAAAGCCTTCTTCGTCAACTACTACCATTTCACCCGGCTCAACATCACGGACAAATTCACCGCCGAGACTGTCGATAACACAGCTTTCGGAAGTGAAAATCCAGCTGTTTTTGAGTTTGCCGATACAGAGCGGACGGAATCCGTGCATATCACGAAAGCCGATAAGACGGCTCGGTGCGCAAATTACAGTTGAGTAAGCGCCCTTGAGCTTTCTCATTGAAGAAAGAACAGCATCTTCAAGCGTGTCTGTTACACATCTTTCGGTTGCAATAACATAAGCCATAATTTCAGCATTAGAATTGGACTGAAAAACAGCACCGCCTGTTTCAAGCTCCTGTCTTATTTCATTGAAGTTTGTAATTGAGCCGTTGCTTGCAATACCGATTGAACCCTGAATATATCGCATAACAAGCGGCTGGTTAGATGCACGGTCGAGTGATTCCGATGAAGTATAACGGACATGACCGACTGCAATCTTACCGTTTGGAAGTTTTTCAAGTGCTTTGGGCGTAAAAATCTCGGACACCATACCGAGTTCCTTGACAGTTGTAAATTCACCGTCTTTATTCACGGTGATACCTGCGCTCTGCTGTCCCCTGTGCTGAAGGCTGAAGAGTGCGTCATTTGCGGCGGCAACAACATCGATATCGTCATCATTACGGTAAATACCGAACACACCGCACTCGTCATTTACTTTGTCAAGTTTTGTGTCAATATCTACATAGTTCTTAATCAAAGCTCTGCCACCTTAGCCTGCATTGCCTTGTCTTTTTCGGCAACGCCTTTTTCCATATCAGCTTTCATATTTTCAAGCTTCTCCGCAAGAGAATCGTCGGAAAGTGCGAGCATTTCAACGGCAAGAATTGCAGCGTTAGCCGCACCGTCAACTGCTACTGTTGCAACCGGAATTCCTGTAGGCATCATAACTGTTGCAAGAAGAGCATCCATACCGTCAAGCTGAGCCGACTTACATGGGATTCCTATCACAGGGAGGGTTGTTTTTGCCGCAAGAACACCTGCGAGATGTGCCGCCATACCTGCTGCGGCAATGATTACGCCAAAACCGTTCTTTTTAGCCTCTGCCGAAAACTTAATTGCCGCATCGGGAGTACGGTGTGCGCTCATTACATGAACCTCATACTCTACGCCAAATTCTTTGAGTTTACTGACAGCCTTTGATACTACGGGGAAATCACTGTCGGAGCCCATAATAATTGCAACCTTTTTCATAATTACTCATAGCCTTTCCGCCCACTTGATAAATTGCCGCAAAAACCGTGCCGTGGGCAGACAAAGTCAGGACAAATATGCCAATTTATGCTTTGAATCGACATAAATAAAGCATTACTAATTAATTATATAAAAAAATCGGTTAAAATTCAATAGTCAGGCGAAATTATTTTTAAAATACCGCTAAAAAGCAAAAAGTGACTGTGCAAAGCATAGCCACTTCATGATATTAATTAATCTCGGAAACATCTTTTCCCTGTTCGATTTTCATGCCGTTATCGGGATCTGTAGCATCAAGATACGGTCTTTCATTGGAAATTACGCCCTCGGTTGTAACTCCCGCCTCTGCAGCCTTTTTCATACCCGGAAAAAGAAATTCCATCTTTTCATTATCGAATTTTTCATCGAGATATTCTTCAAAGCTGTTTGACGCAGGTACTCCCTCTGTTCTCTGAGTCCATCTTGCCGTAGCTGTTACGGACATAAAGCCGTTGAATGCCATGAATACAATCAGAAATGTTGTAATAATTGCACCTGCTCTTTTAGGGATTTTTTCAATAAGCTTTGCTGTCCACGGATACAGATAACGCACCCAAACAAGACCAAGGAATCCCCAGATAAGGGCATACATAAGATTAGTTCTGCCGTCAAGGTTAAACGGAGTGTCACTGTAGTCCCATGAAACCGTGCCGAACATCTGCTCCTGCAACCACGAACAGAAATACTCAAAACCTGCTCCGACAAAAGCACTTATCACAAAAACAAGCGTATCATTAAGCTTGTAAAGCTTATACAAAGCGGCTGTCAGAAAACACGCACCGCCGCCGTAAACAGGAATAAACGGACCGTAAACCATGCCGACACGCATTTCAAAATGTCCGTCAACGCAGAATGCCCATATTGTTTCAAGAATCGTGCCGATGAAAGAACCAATCACAAACAGATAAAAAAGCTTCGTAAAACAGAATCCGTAAGCAAACGGCTTGTCCTCTTTGCTTTCAAAGGTTTGTGTATATTCTTTCATATTATCCTGCTTAATCTCCTCAATTTTAGCATTAATCTGCTTTACATAAGCCATATGAGTGAGATCGGGATAAGCGTGTGCAAGTCTTTTTCTTAAAATATTTTCTGTAAAAAGTCGGTTATAGTTTTCTTCAAGTTCCTGAATTTCAACCTCTGTTGCGCCTTTATCCATAAGCTCGGAAGAATTTTTAAGCTTTGCAATTCTTCTGAGCAGACGAATTGTTGTTATCATTGAAAAAACATAATCAATTACAATAATTCCGCAGAAGCAAAGAACAAGAATAAGACTTACCCAGAAAGGAATTGCTTCAACGGCTGTGCGAAGCACCGGAATTATCAATCCGACAAGCAGCATACCGAGCAATCCAAGAAAAAGTGCATAAGGAAAAGTTATATAATTGCCTATGCTGAATTTCGAGGAAGAAAAATCCCATGGCTTGAATTTGAGAGTTTTTTCTACAAGCACACCGACCACAACCATAAGTGCAGATAATATCAGAGTTGAACCGATGAATAAAATCAGCTTGCTGTTTTCAAACGGTTTTAGTGCCGTATAACAAATAACCGCCGAAAATCCGTACATAGGGCAAAACGGTGATGTCAGAAAACCGTTGTTACTAAATTTTTTCTCAAGAAGAAGCGAACGAAAACTACTCGCCACCCAGCCAAAAAACGAGAAAATTACGAAGTACCACAACAGGTCGAGTAAAAATTGCATTTCCTATCCCCCACAATTTTATGCAACAAATCGGACACAGAATTCTGTGCCCGAAAAATTGCCGTAAATTTCACATTCTTTATGCCTTTGGCACATCATCTTTCCAGAGTTCTTTAATTGCGGTAACATTACCCGCAAGTCCCTGAATATCTGACGGAATGATAATCTTTGTAGCCTTGCCGTCAGCGGCTTTACCGAATGCCTCAAGTGATTTAAGCTGAATAATTCTATCGGTAGGAGAAGCCTCATTGAGCATTTTAAGTGCGTCTGCATTAGCTTTCTGGACTGTGAGAATAGCCTCAGCTTCACCCTGTGCCTCACGGATTTTCTGCTCCTTAACAGCGTCGGCTTTAAGAATTGCAGATTCCTTCATACCCTCTGCAACGAGAATCTGACTGCGTTTTTCACCCTCTGCATCAAGAATTCTTGCACGGCGCTCACGCTCTGCCTTCATCTGCTTTTCCATCGCATCCTGAATTTCACGGGGCGGAAGAATGTTTTTAAGCTCGACACGGATTACCTTAATGCCCCATGCGTCGGTTGCCTCGTCAAGAATCACTCTGATTTTACCGTTGATTGTATCACGGGATGTAAGTGTGTTATCAAGCTCAAGATCACCGATGATATTACGCAATGTTGTTGCAGTAAGATTTTCAATAGCGCTGAGCGGTCTTTCTACACCGTAAGTATAAAGCTTTGGATCGGTAATTTCAAAATACACAACCGTGTCAATCTGCATTGTAACGTTATCTCTTGTGATCACGGGTTGCGGCGGGAAATCAATTACTTGCTCTTTTAGTGAAACTTTCTTTGAAATTTTGTCGATGAACGGGATTTTTACATGAAGTCCTGTTGACCAAGTTACATGATATGTTCCGAGGCGTTCAATTACATATGCGTGTGCCTGCGGTACTACTTTGACATTGCTTACGATTACTATAAGCAGGATTAAAAGGATAATTCCTAAAATAATAAGTCCTAACATTATTTACCTCTCATTCTGTTACGGGTTCTACTATGAGCTTTACGCCCTCGATTGCGAGAACCTTGATTTTTGTTCCTTTTGAAAGCGGTGCTTTGTCGGACTTTACAGTCCATGTTTCCGCACCGACCTTTGCCTGTGCTGTTTCGTCAATATCGGTTAAATCCGTGAGCATAAACCCGACTTGACCGATGTGGCGGTCTGCGTTTGTTCCCGTTGTTTTGTTACGCCTTTTAAAGCGTTTTACAAGCGGTCGTGTCACAATCAGCGATACAAGTGACACAACAAGGAACACCGTCGATTGGATTGTTATGTCGCTTGTGAATATAGTTGTTATGGCGGCGCAAACCGAGCCGAGAACGAACCATATTGACACGAGCTGTGTTGTAAAGCCTTCGCAAAGCAACATAAATATCGCAAAGCCTATCCACACTATCGGCATATATTGCTCCATAGAGCTGTCACCCTCCTTTTCGCATAATTTTAACACAATATTATATATTAGTCAAACTATTTTATGCATTTTCTGTTAGATAAATTCATTGGACTAATCTCCTAAAAAGTACAATAAAAAAATCACCCCTTATGATAATAAAGAAATTATCATAGGGGGCTGTCATAAGTATATTTATTTATGAGTTCGCCGTTCTGTCTAATCTCGGTGATATTGCCGTTGCTATCATAAGAATAATCGTAGGATAAAACGCTGTCACCGCCATACGACTGGCTGAACTTGCTGATAAGATTAGTTGTTGAATTTTCAACCTTGCCGTTTGCATAATCATAATCGGTATTAAATATGTGATAATATGAGTTTTCTCTGGTTTAAGAATAAATCTTAGGACAAGGAGACTCAAAAGAGCCTCCTTGCAAAACTAATAAACTATAATCTTTTATGATGACAAATCAGAATCACATATGTATGAGTACCAATCAAATGAACTATCGGGATATTCCGAAACTTCATTTTTATTTGCAGTAACATAACTTGCACAGGAATAAATTTTATCCGATTCACCTGTTGCTATCTCACCAAAGATAAGATATGCAACATCACCGTTATCGGCATCAGAAAAAATGCAATAATAATACGGCTCAGTTTCTTCGCTATCAGAACTATCCACATTAAACTGCCTAAACTCAATTGATGAACACCAAGGTTTTAGATAAGAGATTTTAAACACATCACTGCTCAAAGAACCGTAACTTTTTATATGGTCTAAAAGGTCACTATAATCTTTGCTTGACAATTCATTAACTTTAAGTGGAGTGTTTTTATCTGTTACTACCGTATAATCCTGAATGTCATCAGACAGCACTCGGTTGGCGTCATCATTATCTGAAACTTTCTCTGTAACGGATGTTTTAGGCTGTTCATTAGAATTATTTTTATTTGTATTTCCTGAACAACCTGATAAAACAACCGCAAACGCAATTAATACAAATGTCGATATTACAGTACAAAAAAGTTTTTTCATATTCAAATTTACCCCCTACTTGTAAATTTTCATTTATTAGTAATAGTATGATGAGTAAGACTTCTATTTGATTATGTGCGGTATTCACTTTCAAGTGAATTGTCGAATATGTAAAGTTCTATGCTTAGAATATCAATTTATATTATTAAATCGTTAAGTCATCATACCAACTTAGACAATCTCATAACAATTAATTGCAAATAACTAGACTTCACTAGGATTTATGCTTAATAGTCCTAATGAGCGAGAACAATAACATAACTATTGCAAATATAAAAAAACAACATGAACAAATACAAAATACAACTTTCTGCGGAGAAATATATAAATCACCAATTTCGAAAAAGTAATTTAATATATGAATTTCCCCACACATAATTATATTATTCGCTGATACTATAATAATTGATATAGGAATCCATATATTATATCGTTTTCTACATCTAACAAGGCACACTATAATAAATATCATCATAGCTATATTTATTAAAAGCAATCTTGTATTTATATCATTAGATTGTAACAAAGAATTAAATATAAAAGAGTCATTATTAGTAAGACAGTATATTTCTAATAAATATGAAATAAAATTAAATAATAAAACTGCGGTAGAAAATACAATCATTATTTTTTTCATAATAATCTATTCCTCTCAAACATGTAAAAAGAAGACAGCAATCATTGCAGTTCCACCTTTTTTCTTATTATTAAAATACTCAGCAAAACCACTCTCTTTATCCAAAGCATTTCTACTATTTGTATGTGCATAATAATAGATATTGTTTTTGGTAATTTTTCCAACCAATACAGTATGGGTTAGTTCCCCATTATAATCAGTACTCATAAATGCTACTGCACCAATTTTTATAGATTTAATGTCTTTTTTCATAGACTTCCAACTTGTATATAAATGTTGTGTCAAATGCATCTTATTAACAAGCCAGAACCTTAACTTTTTTGATATTCTCCAAGTTTCTGAAACTGAATATGTATAACGACCATTCCAATTGGTTGATTTACTTCTATAGCTATACCAATCACCTCTCATCGGAGAAAATTTACCAGCATACAAGCACTGGGATACAAAATTTGCACAATCACCATTTCTATAATAATAGTACTGTGGATTTGGTTTGGCATAATATTTTTGTGCATATGTTATTGCTTTTATAGATAATTTAGTTGAAACTGTACCTGATACATCAGATTTATTTATACAATTATTCTCACAATAAGCAAACATATTAGTACTCAGCGTAGTTCCTGATTCGGTATCAGCATAAACATCAGCATTCAAAAATCTGCCTGTAAATGGATCGTAGTAGCGGGACTGGAGATAGTACAAGCCTGTTTCTTCGTCGTAAACATAACTGCGATAACGGAACGGGTTCAGCTTGCCGACTGTCAGTGTGCCGTTGTTTTCGGTGAGCATATTGCCCCACGCATCATAGGCATACTCTGCAACTGCTTTGCCGTCCTTATCAACGATTTCGGTAATATCTCCCTGTAGATCTTTGATGTAGTAATACATAGTACCGTTGCAGGAAACTGACATCACTTCACCGGAATTATCGTAATAGAAGAACAGCGTATCACTGCCCTGAGTGAGTGCGAAAAGATTATTACTGCTATCGTAGTAATAATTAGTTTTCACTCCGTCAACAGACTTCTGCGTTCTCATACCGTTTGAGTCATAATTCATCTGAATAGCTTTTTCGGAAGTGTTTATATTCTTGAGAATTCTTCCGTTCTCCCACTCAAAAATCATATCATCACGGTATGTCAATGGGTTGCCGTTTTTATCATATGTAATACTGTCGCCGTCAAACTCGGTGAGTTTATCTTTCCAGTTAGTGTCACCATACGAATAAGTACTTGTTTCAAGTAATTTTACAGGTGCCCAGTTAGTACCGAGTGAATACGATTCCATTTTTTGAATGTTACCGTAGTTATCATAAACTATTCTGATATAGCGACCTGTTCGGGTATCTGCATACCATACAAGCTGATTTAGTTCATCGTATGTATATACGGCTACCTTTTTGCCGTTTTCATACACATTCTCTACATTACCTGTATCGTTGTAATTATAGCTGTAATCCAGAACCCTATCAGAACTCAACTTATAACTAATACCGCCAACCATATTGGTAGTAGCATTGCTTTCACTACCGTGATAATAAGAATACTGCTTTGTAAATACGGTATCACTCTTATTCTGTTTTGTTGTTACAGTTGACACTCTGCCGAAATCATCGGTTGATGTTTCGTTAGTTACGCCGTCATTGCTTACAAATGACTTTCCGTCTTTATCAGTACCCGTAGTGATAGTTTTAGTCTGACCGTTTACAGATGTCTTTTCTACCGTATTACCGTCTGAATCGGTAACAATATAATGAGTAAGACTGCCGTCAGATGATGTGCGATATTCGCTTTCAAGCGAACCGTCAAATGTGTAGTAGTAATATGAGGTTTCGCCGCTTGAATAGTCAACAGTTTTTGTAACAAGACCTTGCTTGTTGTAAATCATCTCGGCAATTTTGCCTGTTTCGCCTGTGATTACAGAAATATTGCCGTAGTTATCGTAAGCATATTCAAGATAATCACCGTTTGCATAAGCAGTCTTTGTAAGATTACCGTTACTGTCATATGTATGACTTGCAACAGTTACATTGCCGATTTTAGTTGACACAAGATTGTAGAAAACATCGTAGTTAAAGGAGTAGTCAAAACCATTGTGTGTAATTTTTGATACAGAGCCTAAACCGCTGTATGTATATGAGTTTTCAGAATCACCGTTTTTAACAGATGTAAGGTTGCCTGATGAATCATATGCGTAGCTTGTCACATTATCATCTGCATCAGTAACCGAAGTTACATTACCGTTGATATCATAAACATAATGTGTTGTACTTCCCTGTTCATTGGTTTCAGCCGTTACATAATTGCCTGTGCTGTCATATTCAGAACTTGTCTGCATAAACGGTTTTGTCTTATCAACAGATTCAGACAATACTTCATAATCAACATAATCGTCAACCTCTGTATCATTGTCTGAATCGTTACCTGCACTGACTGAAGAATCATCTTTTGAATCTTCAGATTGTTTAGTCACATACCCCATTGCTAAAATATTCAGTTCAGCGTTGGTAACCGTCATTTCATTTTCATTATAACCATATACAAATGCAAATGCAACATAATCTATGGTTTCGTCACTATTTTCGGGACTTATTGACAAACTTACCTGCTGATTTTTGGAAGTATTGACATTAAATTCCCGATAGTGCATTTCAGGGGTGCTGTTATTTTTGTAGTAAATATTAAGTGCAATACCGAAAGTTCTGTTTTCGTTTGAAAGCGGAACAGACTCTGCCTTTGCAGTACCGTTGATTTTGAATGATACTCCTGCCTTATCTACCTTTACATTCTGATAGATATACTTGTTGCCGAGTGATGGACTCGATGATGTGCTGTCATCTGTATCATCGCCGTCCTCATCGGTCGAAGTATCGGAAGATTCAACTTCGTAGGTTTTCTTTACTTCTCTGACTACAAATCCCTGTTCAGACT